>OAWY01000025.1_pt1 | contig 160797 bp, 144 predicted proteins | sample 1495591 | NCBI WGS metagenome assembly OAWY01 (sample SAMEA2580283, study PRJEB22360) | human gut metagenome | biome: human gut; feature: human-associated habitat; material: faeces | place: Denmark | collected 2008/2010
ACGCGGTGATTGCAGCCGTGATTTCTGCAGAGAACGTATCCCGATCAACGGCTAGCGCACCGCCAGCTGGGACAGCGTGGTGTTCAGCCGCTTGCATCACGATCGAATCCATCTGCCGCATTTCGGCCTTTAGTAGGCCCGCCGCGTTGGCTAATTGGTTCGCCCGCAGTGAGTTCGTGCACACTAATTCAGCAAATTGCGCCGTGTGATGGGCGGGAGTCATTTTGCTGGGCCGCATTTCATACAGCCGGACATTGACGCCCATATTAGCAATATGCCAAGCGGCCTCTGAGCCGGCTAAACCGGCGCCGATTACGTTTACTGTTGGTATTGATGCCATCCAGAATTCCTCTTTTCTTGTTGTCATACCATTGATAGTATTGTTGTCATCATACCTGAGAAACTAGCAGAAGACAACTAATGGCATCAGCAAATCCTGCAATGACATGTCCACCGTCAAGCTTAAAGCGAACATTAATTTAAACGGGCGTTTATTTTCCCGATAAAACACTTGTTAATCAGTTGAAATTGCGAATTTTATCAACGTATTTTCACAAATTGTACGCATTGTTTGACAATGCACAAAAAAAGATCATCCGTAGATGACCTTTTCTTCATTTATTTTTGAACGTTTTCGGTATAATCGCCATTCGGACAAAGCACTTGCTTGCCACCTTTGAGCTTCTTTTCGACCAGGTAATGGCCATCCTTCGGGCAATCACGGCCAACCGGTTTATCCCAAGAGACAAAGTCACAATCTGGGAAGCGGGAACAACCATAAAAAATCCGGTTCTTCTTCGATTTCCGCTCAATGACCTGGCCCTTCTTACATTGCGGACAAACGACACCAATTTCTTTAACGATTGGCTTCGTATTACGACAATCCGGGAAACGGGAGCAGGCAAAGAATTTGCCGTAACGGCCCATCTTCACAACCATTGGCGCGCCACAAATATCACAATTGAAGCCCGCTAATTCGTCTTTGATTTGGATCTTCTCCATACTTTCCTCAGCCGTTGCAACTTCTTTAGAAAACGGCTTGTAGAAACTATCGACGACTTTGACCCAGTTTTCCTTACCTTCTTCAGTCGCATCCAACTGTTCTTCTAAACTGGCAGTAAAGCCGACATTAACGACATCCGGGAAGTATTCCTGAATAATATCGTTAACGATCTCACCGAGTTCAGTCGGCACAAACCGGCGCGCTTCTAATTTGACGTAGTAGCGCCGCTGAATCGTATCCAGGGTTGGTGCGTACGTTGATGGCCGCCCCACACCATTTTCTTCCAATGCTTTGATGAGGTTGGCTTCAGAGTAACGTGCGGGTGGCTGGGTGAAGTGTTGTTGCGGATCAGTCTTCGATAACTTGACCACATCACCTTCACTTAAATCTGGTAAGACGTTATTCTTTTCCGTCTTATCGTAGATCTTCGTAAAACCAGCAAACTTCGTCTTCGACCCGTTCGCCCGGAATTGGACGTCATTTTGGTCGATCGTGACCGCCATTGTATCAAGTACTTCGGGCGTCATCTGACTAGCCACAAACCGTGACCAGATCAGCTGGTATAACCGGAATTGATCCTTCGTCAAGTAGTCTTTGATGCTAGCTGGTGTCCGGAAGACGGATGAGGGTCGGATTGCTTCATGGGCATCCTGAGCGCCTTCTGGTAACTTGCCCTTGACAGGTTTGGTGGCCGCATATTCTGCGCCGTATTCTTTATGCAAGAATTGTGACGCTTCGTGCTTCGCAATCGACGAAATCCGCGTCGAGTCAGTCCGCATATAAGTGATTAAGCCGACGCTACCTTCCTTACCACCAACATTGATGCCTTCATATAATTGTTGTGCTGCCATCATGGTCTTACGCGTCCGGAAATTCAACTTCCGGTTGGCATCCTGTTGCATGGTAGAGGTTGTAAATGGCGGCGCCGGGAACCGTTTACGTTCTTTTTTGACGACTTTGACGACATTAAAATCGCCATTCCGGTCTAATTGGCCCAAGATTTTTTGCACCGCATCGTTGTCATCCAACGGTTGCTTCTTACCATGGGTTCCATAAAAACTTGCCATGAATTTGGAACGACCCTTTTGAAATTCACTATCGATCGTCCAATACTCTTGGGGTTTGAACGCTTTAATTTCATTTTCACGTTGAATGATCAAATCTAGCGCGATCGATTGCACCCGACCGGCCGATAACCCCTTTTTGACCTTTTTCCACAATAATGGACTAATTGAGTAACCCACTAACCGGTCCAAAATTCGCCGGGCCTGTTGGGCATCCACTAGATCCATATCAATTGAACGCGGTTCCTTAAAAGCGTTTTTGACCGTATCCTTGGTGATTTCATTGAAGACGACCCGGTTTTTATCCTTAGGGTCAAGTCCTAATAAATAGGATAAGTGCCAAGCAATGGCTTCCCCTTCACGGTCCGGGTCAGATGCGAGGTACACGGCTTTGGCTTTTTTAGCCTCTTTCCGCAATCCTTTGATCACATCACCCTTACCGCGAATCGAGATATAGTGCGGTTCATAGTCGTTATCCACGTCGACACCCATCTTGCTCTTCGGTAAATCTCGAATATGGCCCAGACTAGCGACGACTTTATAAGAACGACCTAAATATTTCTCAATCGTTTTTGCTTTAGATGGTGATTCCACGATCACCAATTTTTTAGCGGGCGTTTTGCTTTTCCGCTTGGTAGCAGTTTTAGTTGCGGTCTTCCGCTTTGCCGCCGGTTTGGCTTTAGTTGTACTTGCAGCCACTCGATCAGCTCCTTACAGGTTTCATTATCATTATTATAAATATCAGTTTAAGAAATCCCTGTAATCATATTTCAAAAATTTCGTGTTGTCAAATTTTTGGTAAAAACTCTTCTATTATATGTCGCGAATTTAAGACTGGTTTGGCCCCCGCAACGATCAATTGATTGCACCCAACTGAAAATGGTGCATCAATTGGTCCAGGTACCGCCAGAACGTTGCGATTGTTTTGTAACGCGATATTAGCAGTGATCAGACTCCCAGAATGGGCCTGCGCCTCGACCACGATAACCGTTTGGCACAGCCCGGCAATAATCCGGTTACGAGCAACGAAGTGGTATGGTTCCGGACCCACCCCCAGCGGGTACTCACTGATTAGTAAACCGACCTGACTAATTTGCTGCTGTAGGTCACGGTGTTGACGGGGGTAACTAATATCCAGCCCGGTCCCAATCACCCCGATTGTCGGTAAGTTAAAACGAAGGGCGGTCCGATGTGCAAAACCATCGGCTCCCTTCGCTAGTCCACTGACAATGGTCAACTTTGCCGTTGCTAACGGTGCCAATAATTGCGTCGTGACCCGTTCCGCATACGATGTGGCCTGCCGAGCACCAACAACCGCAAGTTGACGTGTCGTTAGTAACGCACGCTGCCCGCGCAAAAACAACACTAATGGTGGTTGATAGGCTTCTAATAAGGCCGGTGGGTAATCATCATCCAAGATTGTTAAAATATCAAGCTGCGCATGGCGTTTTAGTCGCTGTTGAAACGCCATACTTTGCCAATCAGCGGTAAAACGCCCCTGCTGACTAGCAGTTAAATGGGCCAACTTACCTAATCGGCGGGGATCAGTGACGACCGTCTGAACCTGCCGACAGTGTTGTAACACGCGTACCATCCCGGCATACCCGATGCCGTGCGCTAAATGTAATCGAATCAATAAACTTCTTAATTGCATGTTATCACGACTCCTTAAGTTCGCCCTTGTTGACATTAGTCGTCAACGGAACGGCTTCTTTAAAGAGTAGTTACGGATTTAGACCCGCTTAGCATTTCGAACCGGTGAAAAAGATTGGCGATGAATCGGCGTAGCGCCGAGACTGGCCAACCCGGCCAAATGCTTAGCAGTCCCGTAGCCCATATTATCAGCAAAGTCGTACCCGGGATACACTTGATCATACATTGTCATTAAGTGATCCCGGACGACTTTGGCGACAATACTAGCCGCCGAGATGCTCGCGCTTTTCGCATCGCCCTTGATTAGACGGGTCTGTTCAATTGGTACCGGCACCTGCATCGCATCAACTAGTAAACGTGTTGGCCGGACGGACAGGTTACGGACGGCTTGGGCCATTGCGACTCGGGTCGCCTCATAAATGTTTAATTGATCAATTTGTTGGGCATCCGCAACGCCGATTCCCACGGCAACCGCTTCTTCTAGGATCCGTGGCATCAGGGCCGCCCGTTTCTTAGCGGTTAATTGCTTTGAATCATTGACTTCTAGCAAATCAAAATGATCGTCCAAGACTACAGCGGCAGTTACGACTGGTCCAGCTAACGGGCCGCGACCAACTTCATCGATCCCAGCAACGTATTGTCCGCCGTGGGCCCAAAAATCCCGTTCTAAACGCATATGTTGATTAAACCGTGTCACTAACGCCGCCTGTTTTTCAGCTTGTCGCAAATAGTGTTGATAAGCCTGTTGTACGCCCTTGCGAGGATCGGCTTGAGCCGCGGCTAGAAGCGCTGCCGTTGGTTGGTCAGCCAGTAGCCGTTTAAAATCCGCAATCGTTCGTTCAGGCATCGGGTTGATCCCCCGTTAAGTCGAGCGTAAAACGACCGAGCCGGCCCTTGCGAATATCTAAGAGGAAGGCCACGCAGAAACGTTCCCAGTCATCGCGCATCCCCGCATTTTTCGTCATCGCAATCAGTAATTCCGGATTTGGTAAGGCCAACTGCTCAGCCGTCAAATGATAACGATCGACTAAGCGTGCCGCGTAGTGCTGCTTGAAGAAGTCCAAGGCAAACAAAGCGACGTCATCGTTAGGATAGATATTTTCCTTAATCGCACCCGTGACGGCCAGCTTGGTACCAACGACTTGGTCTTCAAACTTCGGCCATAAAATCCCTGGGGTGTCGAGTAATTCCAATTTATTGGACGCTTTGAGCCACTGTTGGCCCTTGGTAACGCCCGGACGATCACCGACTTTGGCAATTTTTTTATTGACAATATGGTTTAATAAGGTCGATTTACCAACGTTGGGGATACCGACACAAACTGCGCGGATTGGCCGATTAGTAATGCCACGGGCCGCAATTTTTGCTAACTTGTCAGCTAACATGTCACTAGCCGCTTGCGTCATTTGCTTACCAATCGTACGGCTACGTGAATCGACCGCGATCGCAACTTGACCCTGGTCTTCGTAATACTTGACCCAGTCAGCTGTCGCTTGGGGATCTGCCAAGTCCTTCTTGGTCATAATTAAGAGGTGTGGTTTTTGTTGGACCGTTTTTTCAATTTCTGGATTCCGGGAAGCCACTGGGATCCGGGCGTCGACCAATTCAAAAACAATATCAACTAAATGTAAATTGTCCTGAATTTGATGAATCGCCTTGGCCATGTGACCTGGGTACCATTGAATATTTGCCATTACGTTGTGCTCCTTTTTCTCGTGGCGTGAATGCCTTCAAACTTTGATCATTGTTAAAATTCTTGAGCAGCACTGGCTGTCAAGCCGATGCTGCTAGCTCCAGTGGCGACATGCTTAAGTGCTTTGCACCAACCGCCACTAATGCACTCGTTCAACGAAATCGTTGGTCGCTATGCCGCCCATGAACTAAAACACCGGACACTTGCTAGTCCGGGACTGGCATGATGCAGCAATCTATATTTTACCATGTTTACATCGACCATGCTTCGAAACCGCCCATTGATCTGCTGCCCAATACATCCGCACGTTAATTTAGCTAACCGGAACATCGACACCATTTTATTGGCTGCAGGCTTGCGGTAGCTGTCAATTAGCTCGTTAGTCAAAGCACATCGCATATCACCCTTAGCGTTTCATTAATAATACCCGCCGATACAATCATACACACAGTTCACCCACTACAAATACAAACAAGCGCGACGTCACAGCCCTCATCATCAAGATGGCCGCAACATCGCGCTTGTTTGATTGTCGTTTGATAGCCGTCAGCTAACTAACTGACGTGACTTAATCCCAGAATTTAGCTGCAATCTTTTGTCCCTGATCAATCTTTGCCCACTGCTGAGCCGCCGTTAACTCGTTACCTGAGTCACACGAAGCGAAGCCGCATTGATGAGATAAATATAACTGGTTCTTATTCAAAATTTGACTAGCTTGCGTCAGTAACCGTAACGCGCGATCTTCATCATCTAAGGTATTGGTCTTACTGGATAACAGGCCCAAGACGACTTCCACATTCGGCCGGTCCTCAAGTACCTTGAGCGCTGAAAGATCACCGGCGCGGTCATCGTCCCATTCAAGGAAGAAACGGTCGTAGTGTTGGTCATGCAGGAATTTCTTAGCAATCGTATTGTAACTACCTTCTGCAAAGTGCCGACTTTCATAGTTACCACGACAATTATGCGTCCAAACTTTCAACCCTAATTGATGGCCAAAATCAACTAACTCATTATTGGTGTTGACGGCCACATCAGCTAATTCTTGGAGACTGCCATTTCCAGCACCAAAGGGACTTTGCTGATTATCACTGGCAAACACTTCCCACAAGCAGTCATCGAATTGGATGATTTTGCCACCCGCAGCTTGATAATCCGTTAAGAATTCTTTATACGCCCCGAGCAAGCCTGCATGCAAGTCATCAACAGTTTTGTAAATCTGGTCAGGGCCATATAGCTTATCGATGTATCCAAACTCAACAAAGGCGTGTGCGGGACTCCAGATCGTTAATTTAACGTCATTACCATCGGCTTGTGACTTAAGTTGCTGATAAATATCGATAAAATGATGATGCTTGCCAGACAGTGGTGCTGTGATTTCAATGCCAATATCTTTACGTGTTTCAAAATCACTGCCGTCATGATCGCGAAAATTATAACCTTCATCCGCAATGAACCGCCGAACACCACTAAACCCCCAAATAAAATCCAAATGCCACATTGACTTCGTATATTCGCCATCCGTTAGCACATCAATCCCATGCGCCTTTTCGGTGGCAATCACCGTCTTCACTGCCGCTGTTTCGGCAGCCTGGTAGCCCGGCAAAGCCTCATAAAATGGGTATTGAATATCGTCACGATGTTCGATTTGATTTTTATAAGTAAGTAAACTAGCCGGGCGTAAGAGTGAGCCGACCAATTGGAAATGTGTTTTTGTCATAATGTAATCATCCTCCGTGTCTGTCTTAATGAGTTTATTATAACAATCTGATTAGAAAATAGATAAGACTGATTGCATTGATGATATAATAGGCAATACCTATAACTTAAATAATTTATTCAATCACGCCAGCTACAATCATGCGTTAACTAGATACTGAAACCCACCATTTCTCAGGAGGTGCACTTAATGCGTATTCAACAATTGCGCTACTTAGAAAAAATTGCCACGACTGGCTCGATCAACGAGGCGGCCAAACAGTTATTTATCAGCCAACCCTCATTATCCCAAGCAATGAAAGAACTCGAAAAGGAATATCAAGTACAACTGTTTTATCGTCATAAAACGGGGATCACTTTGACGGATGCGGGCCGTGAATTCATTAACTATTCTCGCAGTGTCCTCGACCAAGTTAATTTACTCAACGAACATTTTGGTCAGGGAACCGTTCGCAAACGTATCTTTAGTGTCTCTGCGCAACACTATGCGTTTGTCGTGAACGCCTTTGTCGAATTAGTCAAGGAAATTGGTGGCGATACCTATCAGTTCACATTACGCGAGACTGAAACGGCCAACGTGCTCAATGACGTTCAGACTTTGAAAAGCGAGCTCGGCGTCATTTATCTTAATAAGTTCAATCAGACCGTGCTTAGCCGTTTGATTGCTGACAAAGACTTAAGCTTCGTACCGCTATTCGAGGCTCGCCCGCACGTTTTCGTCGGTCGTGATAACCCATTAACGCACAAGCAAGAACTGACTTTGGATGACCTACGAGACTATCCCTACCTCTCTTATGAGCAAGGCGATACGAGTTCCTTTTATTTTGCAGAAGAAATCCTCAGTACGCTGCCTCATAAAAAGCATATCCGCATCAGTGACCGGGCAACGATCTTCAACTTGATGGTGGGTTTAAATGGCTATACAATCAGTTCAGGCATCATCAGCAGCGAACTCAATGACGAAAAAATTGTGGCGATTCCACTAAAAGTGGATGATGCAATGACCCTTGGATACCTGCGCCATAAGAAAATCGAATTGAGCGCTACGGCCCAGCGCTATTTGACACTATTGAAACAGCACATTCAAGGATATGGCTTTGACGTTTTTAATAATAATTGACTGATCGACACATGACGTGACTGAATTCATTTTTTGTTAACAACATACAGTGGCGGGTTGTTTTTTGCAATTTGATCAAGGCTTTAATGTCCAAACCGCAATCGCCTTCACTAAAGCAGGACACCTAAACCATTTAAACATCATATATATCCTTTTTCAAAACCCCCGCTGAGTATGGATTAACTCAGCGGGGATATCAGTTTTTTTATCTTAATTTATTGATGAGATTTCAACACACTCAAAATTCAATCAATCTTGTTCATAATAATATGCATTTAAAGTATATGTTTTAATAGGGGTAATCTGTAATTCATATTTTTCAACTAAATCAGCTAACTCCTGACCATCAATTAGTGTTACCGTATTATTTCCCTGCATCGCCTTAGCTTTAGCTCGGTTAGTGAAATGACTAGTTGTCACAAAGATACCATATTCAGCATTAAAACTATCCATGACGCCCTTAAATTTATCAATTTCAGGTTCGGATACCTGGTCCTGCGTATACCGTTTGCACTGTATTGCCACCCGGCTAGTACGAAACTCGTCGGATTTAAAATAGCCAAAGCCATCGATACCGTGATCAGCTGAACGTACCACACCACGATTTTTATCAATGGTCACACCCATTTTTGAAATCAATGCTCGCGAAAAGTTTTCAAACTTTCCAGAATTGAATTTTTTTAAACATTCAATTAAATCACTCTTCCATTGTGATTCATCTGCATCTTGTCGCGACTCTGGATCATCGATTACGACCAGATCCTCATCCCTATCTGCCAACTTGTCATCAGATTCCTGCATTGCTGTTAATTTCCGATGTACTCTTTCACGTGTCTTTTGATTCCAATAGTTCGTAACTAGTTGGGTTTGTTCAGAGGTCGGATAATTTGATAATTCAGCAGTTCTGCCGATACTTGTCAGTGAAATTTCCTTTCCCCATTCCATGGAACTAATATAGCCAACTGTAAGTAGGTTTTTTAACCCAAAGTTGAAATCGTATAGGAAGGGATTATACGCTCTTCCGGTCCGTGCACTGACTTTAGTATCATAGACATCCTCATACTTCAGATTAACATATTCATTTGTAGCAATTGTCTGGCGTATTATTTTTCGTGAGGCTGTTCCACCAAGTTCCCGTAGTGCTAAAACGATTGCCTTCTCTACATTCCAACGCTTATAACTCATCTCAAATGCCAACTTTCAAATTTAATGCCAACTATTTTTTGACACAGCAAACTGTCAATATTCGGCTTCAAAATTTATTCTATCATGTTTGAATTAGTCTTGCGTTGTGCGTTTCCCCATCTAACCAACTAAGATCACGAAAAAATACGACATTCGGGTTGAATGCCGCATTTTAGTTTGGTTTAGCTACTTGTTTGTTTCAACATCCAATGCATGTTTGGCCGCAAGCGCACGACCAAAATCAGTTTCATCAAAATGATCAATGATTTGCTGAAGCGCGGTCGCACTTAAACTGGCCCCAAATAACGGACTGCCGGGTTCAGTCATAATACCATCCGCCAGTCGGGGATAGCTAATGGGATCAAACCCAAGCGTCTCCACAAAGTGGGCCACAGTTGCTACGGCTTGGGGCTCATCACCAGCTACCAATAGGGCCTTCCGCGCCGGATCGCCATTAGGTCTGGCGTCTTCTTGCAGATTATGATAACCCATATGGTTCAGTGTTTTAACCAGATGGCTCCCTTTGAAGTATTGCTGGACTTGTTCGCTGGAGGACGTCTGGGGATCCAGAACTTCTTCCCGTACCCCGTCTGTTTCCCACCAATAATTCATAGCGTCAATTACAAGTTTGCCATCAAGCGCCGTAGCCGGGATTTGCCGGTAACGACTCAGCGGTAATGCTAAAATAATTAACTCACTGTTGGCGATGACATCCTGATTTTCCGACGCAATTGCACCCGGAACTAGTGTTTGAATCGTTAGTTCAATTTTGCTTACTTTGCCAGAGCCCGAAATGCGAACGTCATACCCGGCCGCCAATGCCAGTTCCGCTAAGACGATACCAACTTTACCGGCGCCGAGGATTCCAACGTTTTTGACTGTCATTTGGTCGTCACCTGCTTCGCTTGTAAAATAGTTTTAACTTGTGGAATCACCTGTGTCGCATACAATTCAATCATCCGTTCACGTTGAGCCGCCGTTTGATTACCGGCCCCGTATACCAAGTCAAAGCGCCCCAGCCCTAGTGTTTCAATCGTCGTCGCGATCCGTTGCGCAACCACGGTCGGCGTTCCAACATAAAACGACCCGTATTTTGTTTCACGGTCAAATTGTTCGTGACTCATTGGCGCCCATCCCCGGGTCAATCCAATGCGATCAAAATTAGCTTTGATATTTTGATAAGCCACCGTCAAGGCCTCATCCTGATCATCCGCAATGAATCCATGCGAATGCACCGCAATCGGATAAGCTGGCTGATTGAACTTTTTAGCGGCTTCGTGATACAGTTTGATATACGGTTTAAATCGGTCCGCCCGGCCACCGATGATTGCAATGATGACTTTATAGCCAATCTTAGCCGCGCGAATAATTGATTCTGGTGAACCACCAATCCCAATGTAAGTCTCAAGTTCACCAGTAGCTGTCTTTGGATACACGTCTTGATTCGTTAACGAAGCCCGAAACTTACCCGACCAAGTCACCGGCTTTTCCGTTCGCAATTGGTCATATAGTGCGAGTTTTTCGTTAAATAGGTCATCATAATCCGTCAAATCATAGCCAAATAACGGGAACGATTCGGTAAACGACCCCCGTCCTAACATCACTTGGGCGCGCCCATTAGACAGGCCGTCTAACGTTGCAAACCGTTCATAAACTCGAACCGGGTCATCGGAACTCAGCACCGTTACTGCTGACGCTAATTTGATGTGCTGGGTCACGGCAGCGGTGGCTGCTAACACCGTTTCCGGACTTGAGACACTGTAGTCTGGTCGGTGATGTTCACCAATGCCAAAAACATCCAGCCCATACTGATCCGCTAACTGACCTTCGCGCACGATTTGGCGCAATGACTCTCCCGCCGACTGTAAACTACCATCCGTTTTCGCCACAATATCCCCAAATGTTTCTAACCCAAACTCTAGTTGATTAACATCAATCATCTTAATGCCCCCATTACTTTTATTTTACTTACTTTTAGTAAGTGGTTGATGTTAATATATCGTATTATCTCTTTAAATGCAACTGATAGGCACAGCTTGACAGTCACCTTCAATCATGATTAAAACAATCTGCCAATTGGATGAATTCCGGTTCGGTAGTAATTCAGCGATACAAGCATCGCACAGAATAAAAAGAGGTATTCAATTAGAATACCTCTCCGTAACTCATCCGTAAGTTGTTCCGAACCAATCATCATTGCAAAAATCAAGTTTGCACATGCTATCTAGCTCTGGGCCTGCCGTTGCGTCTCATGACGTTGTGCCCATAAGTTGATCACTAAAGCGACAATCATTAATCCGAACGCAACAATCATGATATTTTGTAGTCCAGTGTGTAAGATGCCACGCATCATCGGCACTAGGTGCGCTGGTAGCCGGCCCGCCCGACTAGCATCACTTAACTGGTTCATCATCGCCATGGTGATTTTACCATCCGATCGTGCCACCCCACTAGTCAGAGCTTGGTTCATGATTAGCCCAAAGATAGCCGTGGTAAACGTCTGGCTGAGCATCCGAATCAAATAACTAAACGAAGTCGCAACTGGAATGTCACGTTGATCAGCGTCTACTTGGACCTTAACCTGCAGCTCATTAAAGCAGGCCCCATTGCCCCAACCTTCAAAGAAGCCAGCTAAGAGTAAGACCCAGTATGGAAGCTTAACACCGCCAATCATCAATGGAACGAAGGTCAGCGTCAAAATGATAATATTGATCGTCAAGACGCGATGGGGCGTCAAGTGCCGCCGCATGCGGGGAACTGATTCACTACCCCCAAAATTAGCAAAAGCACTTGGAATCTGCGTGGCTCCCCCAATTAACGCTGACGTCCCTAGCAAGCCCTGAGCCCACATCGGACTGTACGTCAAAAAGGCAACGAACGCGCCCCAAATAAGCACAAATAAGACGAAATCGACCACTAACGGCGCGTTCTTAAACAGGCGGCCCGGAATAACCGGGTCCACAGCGCGACGTTCCACGATGGTTAAACTGCCCAACACAATGAGCGCCCCCACGATCACGATCGCGACAATCCATAACGACACCATGCCGATCAGTTCAATACCACCAAGCAAACTGATGATCCCAACCGCCATCAATAACGCCCCTGCACGATCCATTGGTTGCAAGTTATGTTCCCGCTTAGGTTCTTGATAGAAGATTTGTAACAGCACGGCTGAGACAATCCCAATTGGTACGTTGAGGTAAAAGATCCAGTGCCAAGACCACACATCGACAATCACACCACCGACCATGGGGCCAATAATCGTTGCCATACTAAAGCAAGCCGAGACTAGTCCCAGTGCCCGCATTCGATCACGCGGATTCTTAAAAATGTCCGCATACATGATGTAAGGTAAGGAAATCATCCCCCCGTTGCCGAGACCCGCAACACCCCGAGCAATAATCAAAAACCAGATGTTGGGTGCTAATCCTTGTAGTAAGGAGCCGACAATAAAGAGTGCCGTCGTCATTTGATAAGCTCGCTTATTACCAAAGCGCTCACCCATTTTTGACCAGATCAAGGTCGAAACTGCCGTTCCTAGTAAGAAAACAGCGACGATCCACGCCATTAACCGTAGACCGTGTAAATCCGCAATAATTGCTGGTAGCGCCGTATTCACATTCGTACTATCGATACCAGCCATAACGTTCGATAGTAACAGGGCGCCCTGAACAAAATAAATGGCCCGTCGATTCACAACAAAACTTCTTTCTATAATTGCTAAACATCTCGTCAGTCGTTCAGCTAAAAGTTACCTCAATCCAACCCGTTGAAATTCACTATTTCATACTGATCAATTAACGCACAATTTCTAGTATACCGCTTTACCCCCACCGCAAGGCAAGTCTAAATCTTGATTTAAATTCATGATGAACAAGACTTTCCACTGCCGATTTATAAAGCACCCGTGACAAGCCATTTTTGAGCCTAATTCGTAGATCCACCTCTATCTTGTCAAAGCTTCGTTGACGGTACCGCATTAAAATTCCGCAACTAAAAAGGCATAACCGAAAGCCATGCGGATTTCGGTTACGCCTTTTAAAATATACGAATCAGCTTTGAACTAATTTGTCTTTTCAATCAATTTCATTGCTGCATCGTAAGCCCGATCATTATCACTGATCTTATTAGCTAATTCAGTCTCGATCTTAGTCAGTGTCTGTTTATCGACCTTGCCATTGACCGTTAACTTGGCATGCTTTTGATACTGCTTGACCGCACTGGTGGTTGAATCACCAAAGTAGCCATTAACGGTTCCTTTAAAGTAACCTAAGGCTTGCAAGTACTTCTGGAACGTCTTGACATTGCTATTGACCTTGTCAGCTTGTAAATCACTGACCTTGCTAATAACCGTCAAGCTTGCATAACTCGGCTCATCAGCTTTAACATCAGGTGTCAAGCCCTTCTTGTTGATCCAAGTGCCGTTTGGTGTCAGCCACTTCGCGACCGTGATCTTCATCTCAGTCTTATCATTAAAAGTCGTCACCGTTTGAACGGTCCCCTTACCATATGACTGTGACCCGACCAGTTTAACACCTGCCGATTGATGCAAGGCTGCGGAGAAGATTTCAGCTGCCGAAGCACTCCCACCATCAATTAAGACGGTCGTTGGCTTCGTTTCTTTAAAGCCACCATCATACTTCTTGGACGCCGTGTATTTTTCGGTCGAACCATCGCGTGCTTGGACCTGCATGATCGTCTTACCATTCTTCAAGAAGATTGAGGCCATCTTCAAGGCAGCCGTCATCAACCCGCCAGGATTACCACGCATATCGATGACTAACTTCTTGGCCCCCTTCTTATCGAGTGCCTTCAACGCCGTCTTAAATTCCTTAGCAGTATTCGTCGAGAAGGTCGATACCGTAATATAACCGATCTTCTTATCGCCACCGACTAACTTATAATCAACGGTCGTCACTGGAATCTTAGCCCGCTTCAAACTTACGGTAAAGGTTTGACCACTGCGTTCAATCGTCAATTTGACCGTCGTACCGATCTTACCACGCATCATGCTAACGGCTTGTGTCAAGGTCTTACCGGCCACTGACTTGCCATTGACCGCCTTAATAATGTCCTTCGGTTTCAAACCAGCTTTCTTAGCTGGCGTACCAGCAATTGGTGAAATAATTTGAACATAGTTGCCAGATTTTTGAACCTGGGCACCAATTCCAGAAAACGAACTGTCGATCGTGTCATTCAAGCTTTCCGTCTCGCTCTTGTCCATGTACTCGGAAAATTTATCACCTAACGAATTGACCATGCCGTTAATGGCACCGTTGGCCAACTTATTCGCATTGACCGGTTTGTAGTAATTCTCATTGATCGTTTCATAAACTGATTCAATCTTTTTCATTGCTTTACTAGTCTGCTGCATACTGCTGAGCTGGGCATTGACTTGCCGACCAATCAGCCAGTACGTCCCACCCACCCCAATGCCTAATGCGACGACAATGGAAATAATATAGGTCCATAGACCAACGCGTCGCTTTGGCCGGGGCACTTTTTTTATGTGCGGATTAGTTTGTTTGGGTTCCTCTGGCATACCGAACGTCCTCTTTCCTACAAATTAATTTAAGCTTCACTTGCCAAATAGGCTTGCCACGCGTCATCAAAGACCGTCATCGTTGGCAAATAACCAGCGTTCAATTCCAAATATTGTGAGAGTTCGTGAAAATCTTTACTCTGCTTTGGAAACGATTGATCCAAAAACGCATTATTGGCAAATTCGGCAATGGCATCGGTACTGTCTGGGTTCCGTTGCGTCATCAAGAATGTATAAAATGTTTTATGCATGAATTCACTCCTTAGTCACTAGTTTTTGGAATATGCATTTCGAACTTGAACTGATTATTCTTCAAATCAAGCTTATCTACACTATAACGAACATCATGTTTACCAACTAATTTATTCAAGTAGAGGTCGATTGTCTTCTTCTTGGCATTCAACTTGACCCACTTAGGTGTCTTGTAATTATTATTAATATAATTAATCACAAAGCTGATTGGCAAGGACATCGTCCCGACCGATAAATTGGTTGCTTTCAACGAAATATTGCCGTTATCGATGACACTTGGTTGCATCGTGATCACAAACGACACGTTCTGACCCAGTACCTGCGTCGTTCCGAGCAAATAAGCGCCGGTAGACCGGACCACGAAGCGATATTTCATGTCTTGGCCCTTTTGTAGATCATTCAAATAATAACTCGCAAGGGCGTTTAATTGTTTTCGATTCATTGTAATCGGCACACTAGCCGCATCCGTATTGCTTGCAGCCGTCAAACTAGTGCTTTCGCTAGGCGATCGTAAGACCTGGGTGCCGACGTAAGCACCGGTGCCGACAATCAACGCAATCAAGACAACGGCGACCCATTTCCAAACATTGATTGGACCGTTTGTCTTCGGATTTTTAGGTGCTGATGCCTGCTTGTTTCGTTGTGCTTCCCGCATCTCATTACCTCCCTATTTTTTGATTAACCACGCATCATGGGCCATCATGGTCTGATACAGTTTGGTTGTAAACACACGATACCCCCGCTTATTGGGATGGAAATTATCAGCAGTCGAAATCAAATCATTCGTCTTGTTTTCCGCCTCTAAAGCGCCAGTAATGGCCTTTGAGCTGGTTAAGCTAGTTAAGGTCGTGGCACTCGCTGCTTTCTTCAACTTGCGAATCTGGGCTGCCGTCTTGTACTGGCCGTGTGACATGGTCCAATTGATATCCATAAAATACGTATGCTTGTATTGACTAACCGTCGTCTGTGTCTGATCATTCCACTGGCTAATGTAGTGCGTGATCGACGTCACATTTGGAAAGTTCACATAAATTGGATTATAGATGCTAAAGACAAAAACTGACGCAGTGCCATTCAAACTTTGTAATTTATTAAATAATTTAGTTAGTTTATTCGCATATAAAGTTTGCGCTTTAGCAACCGTCGCGTTATTTTTGGCCGTATTGTTAGAAGTTAGGGACCCTTCGAGCGTTTGCAAGAGGTCGTTACCGCCAACCGTCACGGTAATCACATCCGCCTTGGCAATTTTCTGTTGTAACACTTTCGACTTATTAATGCGTGCTAAAATCTGGTCACTCCGATCACCGGACTTACCAGCATTCGTGGTCGTCACCTTCAGCTTTTGCTTAGTCGTCAACGTTTTTTTGATCTGACCAACGTAGCCACCCTCGGACTCATCGCCGACCCCTTCGGTTAAGGAGTCACCGACCGCGACCAAGTTGATTTTCGCCTTGTGGGGCGTCTTCTTGGCAGTGGTCTTTTTAGTCGTTGTTGGGGTAGTCGTCGCCGATTCATTTTGCGGATGCAGCAGATAATTGACCCCGAAAAACACCCCGACCGCTAACACCGCCATCACTAAAATGATTTTAATGGTTTCTTTAACTTTGGACATTGGCATCCAACCTTTCTTCACCGTTGAGCAGTCCATTTAATCAGAGCTAACTCATCTTTGAACAATAAAATGGTCACCATCCCCTGTTGGGACGATCACCATTTGCCATTAGTGCTCGTAGACAAGTCGCCTGTGGGACACCGCTCACTTTACGCTGGCGCTTGCGTATGATATTCCACGGCAAACGCACCCGGGCCACCATGGGTCGCAATAATTGGCACCGTTGGTTGAACACTGATCTTGAGACTTGGTAAAGCCGCTTGTAGGCGCGCCCGATATTCTTCCACGCGCTCCGTGGCGCCAACGTGAGAGATTGCAACTTCGGCGACGTTCGGCGTTGCAATAATATCGTCGAGAACCTTATCAAAAAACTTATTAATCGCCTTAACACCGCGCCCCTTCATCTTCACATCTAGGGTGCCGTCATCAACTTCCAAGGCAATCTTAACATTCAGTAGCGTACTGATTGCCCCCGTCAGACGACTGATTCGACCACCAGCAACGAGGTTATTCAGGGTCATTACGCCCATGAATAGCTTGGTATGGGCCTGAGTCGCATGAATCTGATCGATGACCGCCTGTTTGTCAGCACCACTCTGGGCTAACTTAGCAGCAGTCAAAACTTGAAAGGCCATCGCACGGTCGGTCGTCCGAGCGTCGATCACGGTGACATCGGTCTTCGTAATCGAAGCCGCTTGTTCCGCCGTGTGCACTGTTCCTGAAATGGCTTCGAGCATATTGATACAAATCACACTCGCGCCATCCGCACCTAACTTATCAAACGTTTCAATGAACGTTCCGAGTGCCGGTTGGCTCGTCTTTGGTAAAGATTTAGCCGTTGCCATCTTGTCAATAAATTCTTCACGCGTAATCGTTTCATCTTCCACGTAAATGGTGCCATCGATCATGACAGTCAACGGAATCACGGTAATATCGTATTTTTTTACCTCGGCATCCGTCAAATTTGCCGAAGAATCGGTCACAATCTTGATTTTCGTCATACTTTGCCACGCTTTCTTATACTTGTAACGTTTAAACGATCGTTACAATAAAATTAATGCTTTCAGTATAGCAGAAATCTGCCTGAGTTTCACGGTTGCCACTGAATTAACGACGGCGGAAATCATCAAATTCGTACGGATATTGATTTTTCTCATCCACCGTCCCAATTTGTTGGCTCACCAGCTGCCACTGCGTGTAATCTACGGCCGGCATCCAAGTATCACCATCAAACCTTGCGTTGATACGCGTCCGATATAAATAATCGGCCACCGGTAACACGGCTTCAAACACCACCGCACCACCAATGACAAAAATCGGTTCATCCGGATGGGCGGCCGCGAGTGTTTGGATCGCCGCCACATCTGCTAGTTGATGGACTTCCGGTGGCAACTTTAAATCAGACTGACGTGAGAGCACCCAATTGGTCCGCCGTGGGAGCGGGCGTTTAAAGCCCGCAAAAGTCTTGCGCCCCATCACGACATGGTGTCCGGTCGTCAGCGCTTTGAACCGCTGCATATCTGCTGGTAAATGCCAGGGAAGCTGGCCCTGGTTGCCAATCAGGCCATTTTGATCTTCTGCCCATATCAATGCAATCATTGCGGCCTCCTAAATCGCGACCGGCGCTTTGATTGCCGGTGCGGGATCATAGCCACTGAGCTTAATGTCACTCATTTGGTAATCAAAAATACTGTCATGAGCCCCACTTAAAGTCAGCTGGGGTGCCGGCCGAGGTTGCCGGGTCAACTGCGTTTTAACTTGTTCCACATGGTTAGTATAAATGTGCGCGTCACCCAACGTATGCACGAACTCGCCCACTGCTAGGCCCGTCTCCTTAGCAATCAGATGTGTTAGTAACGCATAACTCGCAATATTGAATGGCACACCTAGGAAGACATCGCCTGAACGTTGGTAGAGTTGGCAAGAGAGCTTACCATCCGCGACATAGAATTGAAACAGAGTATGACACGGTGGTAACGCCATGTTCGGCACATCTTCTGGATTCCAAGCGGAAACGATTAACCGCCGCGAATCCGGATGCGTCTTGATCATTTCAATCACATTGGCAATTTGATCGATCGTCTTTCCCTGACGCGTTTGCCAGTGACGCCATTGCGCACCGTAAACGTCACCCAAATTACCATACTTGGCCGCAAACGCGTCGTCTGTCAAGATCTGGTCATCAAAGGTCTGCATCTGAGCTTGATAAATCGGCGCAAAGTCAGGATCATCTAGCCGGCGGTGTTCAAAATTCGTCATATCAGGGCCGTCATAATCGGCACTCGTAACCCAATTTTTGAACGCCCATTCGTCCCAGATATGGTTGTGATGTTGCAATAAATACTGAATATTCGTATCACCATGCAAAAACCATAGTAATTCGCTCTTGATCAGTCCAAAGGGAACTTTTTTGGTCGTCAATAACGGGAAGCCTTGACTCAGGTCAAAGCGCATCTGGTAACCAAACACACTGTATGTTCCCGTGCCGGTACGGTCATCCTTATACGTGCCGTGTTCTAAAATGGTGCGCGCGAGTTGTAAATAACTATCTTCTAACATGCGATCATCCTTTCAGGCTTCTGCATACTGGCTGAGGTAGTCCCAGCGATCCATCTTCTCATCAATCGTTTGTTCCGTCTTAGTCAATTCTTTTTGCAAATCAGCCAACTTGCCATAATCACTGGCATTGGCAGCCATCGCCGCTTCGATCTCACTCTTATGGCTATCCAATTGCTCGATAACCCCTTCGATCTTGTCGTATTCGAGCTGTTCCGCGTAAGTCAGCTTGACTTTGGCTTTCTTGGCCAATGGTGCGGTCGAGTCATCCGTGACCGGCTTAGCCGTAGTTTTTGTCGCAGTGGCCTTGGCTGCGGGCTTGGCCGCGTCTTTTTGATCCTTCAAATAACTGGAGAAACGGCCAGAATAGCGTTCAATATGCCCCTGACCATCAAAAATCAGTAGTTTCGTGCCGACCTTGTCCAAAAAATAGCGGTCATGGGAAACAGTGATGACGGTCCCGGCAAAATCATCGAGGTAGTTCTCCAACACCGTTAACGTACCAATATCCAAATCATTAGTCGGTTCGTCCAATAAGAGGACGTTCGGCTGTTGCATCAACAACTTCAGTAAGTATAGCCGGCGCTGTTCGCCCCCAGATAACTTGCGAATCAGCGTGCCGTGCATCGAACGTGGGAACAGAAACTCTTCTAGTAACTCAGTCACTGAAACATGCTCGCCCTGCTTATTCAAGACCGTCTCACCGACATCTTGCAAGTAATTAATGATGCGCTTGTCGCCCGGAATCGGTTCGGTCTGTTGAGTATAATAGGCCATCTTGACGGTCTCACCGATCGTCACGGTCCCACTATCAAGTGGCAGTCGACCCGCAATCACATTCAATAAACTAGATTTCCCGGCACCGTTGATTCCAGTGATACCGATGCGGTCATTGGCTTGGATCAACATCGAAAAGTGATCCAGGATGGTTTGCCGATCAAACTGCAAGCTCGCGTCCTTTAACTCGATCACTTTCTTACCCAAACGCTGCTGACCGAGCGAAATATCAACATCGTCATCAACTTGGAGCGTATTCAAATTATCCTTCAAATCATTGAACCGATTGATGCGCCCCTGTTGCTTCGTGCTACGCGCGGGTGCTCCCGCACGCATCCAAGCCAGTTCCTTTTTGTACAGCTGCTGTTGCTTATGTTCAGCTAACACGTCACGGGCGACCCGTTCGGCTTTCGCTTGCACGAAATCTTGGTAATTTCCCGTATACTTATGCAGCTCGCCAAATGACAATTCAAACATCTGGTTGGCGACTTGATCCAAGAAATACCGGTCATGGGTCACGACAATCAAAGCACCCTTATAACTAGCTAAATAGCTTTCTAACCACTCAATTGAGTCAAAATCAAGATGGTTGGTCGGTTCGTCTAGTAATAAAAGATCCGGTGATTGAATCAACACTTGCGCCAGGCCCACCCGCTTCTGTTGGCCCCCCGACATCTGACTGACGGTCTGCGTCAGGTCGGTAATGTGCAGTTGTGTCAAAATCGTTTTGACATCACTTTCAGCCGTCCAAGCATCTTCTTGGTTCATTCGATCCTCAGCGGCCACGTAAGCTTTTTGGGTCGCTTGGTCTTCGGGATGATCAGCATAAGCGGCCAACGTTTGCTCGTAGTGGCGAATCGTTCGAAAGACTTGCTGACTACCGGCCAAAACGGCATCAATGACTGTCAGATTCTGGTCAAGTTCCGGCTTTTGCTTTAAATAACCAATCGTATAATTTTTGGGCATCACCAGTTGACCGGCTTCCGGTGCCGTAATCCCGGCTAATACGTCTAATAAATTCGTTTTCCCGGACCCGTTAACGCCAATGACACCAATCCGGTCATGTTCATTCACAATAAATGAAATATCGTGAAATAACGTCTTCTCACCATAAGTTCGGGTCAGATTTTCTGCTCTTAAAGTTTGCATTGTTACGATCCACCCTTTTTTTACATCATTAAGTTCTATCTTAGCTAGAATCGGCTTAAAACACAACTGACAAACGCGCAAATCAACGTTAATATTTCCTAACGATCATCGATTCGATTGGGTCGTGAGTCACAAAAAACTCCTGAGGCTCACTCGGCCCCAAGAGTTGTTTGGCAACACCTTATTAGTTATGATCACCATAAACATCAAAGACGGTCCGTTCATCATCAACGACTAAGTGTAATTTTCCATCGCTGGCTAATGAGCTCGTCTGATAAATGTTGTCGATACCATCCGCATCCCGTGGCTTGAATGGCAAGTAAATTTGTTCACTACCACGTTCGTCGCCAAACAGGATATCAATTTTTTCAATGTCTTGATAATGTGTCACCCGTTCAAACATCCCACTTGTCACGGATGATAGTTGGGTCGTGTCCGGATCGATCGCATCAGCGTCAGGTTTAAATTCAGCCTTAAATGATTTACAAGGATGAATGATGGTCATATGGCCACCCTTAATTCGACCGTAACTCGTCGTTACCCGGCCGATCCACAGGTCAGAGATATCTTGATGATGAACTGTCCAAGTGTCACCATTCCGAAAATGAAATTTCAATGCTTCTAATGCTCGTTCCATTCAAATCACCTCATTGAATTAGTTTCACTTTAATCGTAACAGATTCATAGAAAATATCAATGGTTTTTTGAATCCGCTACCATCCTTGCAAAATCAAGCAAAGCATCCTGCTGATTTGGGACCTGTTTCATCACCACGGCCTGTAAGCAAGCCGCTAGAATTTGACCCATCATTGGCCCAGGCGTCACCAATTTAGCTTTCAATAAATCGCCACCGTTAATGGCCAATTCATGCTTGTCATGGATTGGTAAGCTAGCATAAGATTGCACCAATTGTGCTTGGCCCTGGCCAAAGCCTAAAATCGTAGCCACCTGATTAGCCGTTTTCAGCGCCTCTAAGCCCGTATAAAAGTTCTCCTGCGCAGTTAACTGACCGTTGTGTTTTAACGCCATCAGCGCTTTAATAGCGGCCGTCACGTGATTAATCAGCTCATTGCTCGTCTTCCACGTCTTTAACAACTGGCGAACAGCCGCTTCGTCAGTCCGTTGCATGGTCCAGCTAAGCAAGGTCCAAGTACTTTCAATACTCGGCAAATGCCAAGCTGGAAGTGCCATTAACTGCCGCAGCATCGCTTCTTGATCAGCCATTGCGGGCATATAACGATACAAGTCAGTGGTCAGCAAGCCGGTCAAACCAGCAACTGGGTGCTGACCCATCAGCAGCTTCTCCCACTCGACACGCGTCCGTTCCACGGCAATTTTCGCCAACAACGCCGCATTATCGGCAATCGCTTGTTCGGTCTGCGATTCAATGGTAAAGCCTAACTGACTTGCAAACCGAACGGCACGCATCATCCGCAACGCATCTTCGTGAAACCGTTCTTCAGCCACTCCAACGGCGCGTAAGATTCCTTGTTCCATATCTGCTAACCCGTCAAACAGATCAATCACTTCACCGTTAGCAGTCATGGCTAAGGCGTTGATTGTGAAATCCCGGCGCTTCAGGTCCTCTTTCAATGATCGGACGAACGTAACCTGATCAGGGCGGCGAAAATCTTGGTAACCAGATTCAGTCCGAAACGTCGTCGTTTCATAACCATTGCCGTGATCTAAGATCATCACCGTTCCGTGCTCGATTCCCGTATCAACCGTCCGTTTAAATAATTGTTTGACTTCAGCCGGAAACGCGCTGGTCGCAATATCGACGTCATGTAGGGGCTTGCCCAAAATCGTATCGCGAACACACCCACCAACAAAGTACGCCTCATAGCCGGCCGCTTCGATCGTCTCAATAATCGGCTTAGCTGCTTGAAACTCAGCTGGCAACTGCGTCAAAATCATAGTAAGTGCTCCAAACCAACAAAGAGTTCGTGATACTGGTTAACTTTTTCAACCGCCACTTTGACACCAGTCATAAATGAGATCCGATCAAAGGAATCTTGGCGAATCGTTAACCCTTCACCAGGGCCGCCAAACATGACCTCTTCGTGCGCCACTAGTCCAGGTAACCGAACCGCGTGAATCCGCATCCCTTCATATTCGGCACCCCGTGCGCCAGGTAGAGTTTCAGTTGCGTCAGGATTACCTTGTTCCTTTGGTTGCCGAACTTCAGCAATCTTCTTAGCAGTACTGATAGCAGTACCACTTGGCGAGTCAATCTTATCGTCATGATGCATCTCGATAATTTCAACATCTGGGAAGTACTTCGCTGCTTGTTGGGCAAATTGCATGAGTAAGACGGCACTGATCCCAAAGTTAGGCGCAATGAGGCCGCCCACTTGCTTGTCCTTTGCTAATTTTTGCAACTCGGCAACTTGTTCATCGGTCATCCCAGTAGTCCCAATAACAGGCGAAATACCATGGTTAAGTGCAAACTTTGCATTTTCATAAACGGCGGTTGGAATCGTAAAGTCGATCCAGACCGTGGCATCCGTCTTAATTTGGTCTAAATCATGAAAAGCTGGCACGTCTTGACCCTTAAAGCGGTCGTCCTCACCTAGATTTTGTTCTCCACTGCGCGCGTCATAGACCCCAACTAATTCAAAATCAGGATTATCAATGACCATCTGAGCAGCCGTACTACCCATCCGACCCTTATAGCCGGCAACAATTACTTTTACCACAATAAATTCCTCCTCAAGATTAAGCTAATTATATTTTAGCAGACAATTGCCAAATTAGGCAGGAGAATCCTCGCTGAACCTGTTTAAACTGTTAAACTAGCCCCATTTTGTTCATGACCAATGGCTAAAACGGTCCCGCTAATTAACTTGCTACTTTGTGGGACGAGCCACGTCCGTCCTATAACACTGATATGAATAAAAAATAGTGTCTGACTCAAAGCGTAGTCCCGCTCGGTCGAACACTATTTGCTTATATATTTCGGCCGCCAACAATACCTGGTGACGCTAAATTAACGTGTCAATCGTCGCTAACACCCCATCATGATTATTGTCATGTGACGTAAGATACGTAGCCATCTCTTTGACGGGTGTAATCGCATTTTGCATCGCAAAACTGTAATCAGCCTCCCGTAGCATTTCAAGATCATTACCGTTATCACCGAACGCGGCCGTTTGACTAGGGGCAACGTGCCAATGCTGCTGGAGATAAGCAAGCCCGGTTGCCTTGTTAACATGTGGTGGAATGACGTCAAGCCCATTACCACCGCTGACAGTCGCACGTAACCGGCCAGCAAATTGCTGATTGATCAAAGCGGCGTGCGCATCAGCATCCGTGGCTTGCCAACTAAAAGTCGCTTTATAGATATGGTCATCAATTGCTGATAGCGATGGCACCACTTGCAGCCGGCTCAAATAGTACCGCATGATTGGACTGTCATCTTGGGGCCGAATATATGCCCCTTGCTTGCCGGAGACCGAGATCTCAGCACCAGCCAGTGCTGGTTCAGTCGCCACGTAAACTAACAGTTCCTGATAAAGCGCCGGCTCAATCAAGCTTTCAGCCAACACGTTGCCGTGATTATCAATGACTAACCCGCCATTTTCAGCCACATAGGTCAATTCACCGTTGATCCCGTCAAAAACATCAATACAATGTTGCAGCTGATTGCCGCTCGCCACAACAAAGTGCTGGCCCTGAGCATTCATTTGATCCAACTGGGCCTGAAACCGATGGTGATCAAACTGATGGTCGTCTCTCAAAAACGTGCCATCTAAATCGGTGGCAATAATAGCTACTTTCACGATAGTAAACGCCTCACTTAAATTTGGTATACGTTCATTTTACCAAAATTGAAAGTGGTTTCAATAACTTTAGAAATGAAACCTCTCAGCAAACGGCGAAGAACTAAAGGCCTAGTAGCCCTGATCCTCGTAGTCTTCTAGCATCGCAACCATTTCACCATCATCTGGTTCAATCGTTAGATAATTCCGCAACGCTACCACGGCACTGTCGGCCATTCCTGCTTCGCGGAAGAAATAAATTGCTGGCTTAAGGAAATCCTTGTTATGTTCAAAGAACGGATAAGCCGCTTCGTAATTATCCTTAGCCGCCTGAAAATGATCGAGCCGGTCATTAGAGATTGCCAAGTTCCAGTAGAACTGTGGATCAAACTCATTACTTTGCAAATATTGATCCAACAAGTCGATATTGTCTTGATAACGGTCCCGCTGAACTAACAAATTAGACAGTTCCAGTACCGTAGTCAAATTATCAGGGTCAATACTCAAGCCTTCCCGTAAATACTTTTCAGCTAATTCCTGATCGTCTAATTTCAAGGCTAAGCGGGCAGTTTGCAAGTACAGCTGCTCATTGTATTGGTCGACCGCTAAACCTTCTTGTAAGGTCAATAACGCCTTGTCCAGTTGATGAAGTTGCTCTTGGGCCTGGGCCAAGTATGGATACAGGGACGCATACTGATTGTCTTGTTCCCGCAGTTTGTCGAAGATATCAACAGCCTTCTGGGGTTCGTTTAATTGCAAATAAGTGAAGCCTAATTCAAACTGGCTGTCCGGCGTGAGCTTGGCAGGCTTGATTTGTTCTAAATAACCCACCGCCTGCTCAAAGCGCCCGGACTCAGCATAAGCCACCCCTAGTCGTTCAACTAAGTTAACTTTAGAGATCTCTAGTTGTCCCTGCTTGATCAAGTCCAAGTAGAAGCGAGTCGCCTGACCGTAGTTACGAATCAAGAAGTAAAATTCTGCGAGCGCAAATTCGACAACTGGTTCGTCCGGTGCCAGCTGATAGGCTTCCTTGAGTTTTTGCTCACTGACTTCAAATAACTCTTGGGTCTGGTATAGATCGGCCTCAACTAACAACGCTTGAACGTATGCCGGTGAGTCTGGCTTAACTTGTTGTAAATAGTCGAGTGCCAGGTCCGTATCGTCCTCATCGATGGCAATATCAGCCAGACTTGTCCGTAAGTCGTCCTCATCGGGATACTTAGCCAGTAACTTCTTATAAGTCCGTTCCGCTTGCTTTAAAAAGCCCAAACCGTACAATTCTTCAGCCAGACTATACAGCGTCTGGTCATCGTCCTTACGTAAGGCCCATGCAAAGTGCTTTTTGGCCGTGTCAATTTGCCCGTTTGATAGTGCTGCGAGCATTTTTTCTGAATAACTCATTACACCCATCCTTTAAACCACTAAGAAACGACTTCATTTAGTCGCCATGGTTTCATCATTTATTTCAATAGTCAGCCTGATATCGTCACATGGGATACCAGCTGTTAATCGCTTGACCTGACAGTCTATCATACCGCAGACGACAGCAAAAAAGCCAGTATAACGGTCGCTATACTGGCTTTCATGTTTGCATTTCATTAACTGATATGCATTATTTAACTGCGTCCTTTAAAGCTTTCCCTGGCTTAAATGCAGGTACTTTGCTTGCAGGAATTTGGATTTCGTCACCAGTTTGTGGGTTACGGCCCTTACGAGCTGCACGTTCACGTACTTCAAAGTTACCAAATCCGATCAGTTGAACTTTTTCACCCTTTGCAAGAGTGTCTTGGATTGATGCAAAGACTGCGTCAACTGCAGCAGTTGCGTCTTTCTTCGTTAAGTTAGTTGCCGCAGCAACGTTGTTAACTAATTCAGCTTTGTTTGCCATGTTTGATTCACCTCCCCGTTACAGAGTGAAGGATCGCCGTGCTTTTTAACATCGTTGATCCAGATGATCATTTTTGAGTGGTCCAAAAATGAGAGAAACGATAACAAGCATCATTTCTTCATCAAAGATAGCATAGGAATGCTGTAATAGCAAGCTTTTTTAGCCTTTTCAGCGAAAATAGCGCAAAAAGATGATAATCGTTTACATCAATCAAATAATGTGCTAAAATGCTGATTTTACGCGCTTTAGCCTACTTACGTCGCCGTTCGATCATGTGGATCGGCGTACCACTAAAATCAAAGGCATTCCGAATTTGATTTTCAAGGAACCGTTCATATGAAAAGTGCATCATATCAGGGTCATTCACAAAGACCACAAAAGTTGGGGGTTGAATCGCCACCTGAGTGGCATAGTAAACCCGTAGCCGCTTACCATTGTCACTCGGTGTCGGATTCATCGCAATCGCATCCATAATAACGTCATTTAAAACGGACGACTGAATCCGCCGCATATGGTTCGTATTGACTTTCTTAATCAACGCGGGTAGTTGCTCCAAACGTTGATTAGTCTTAGCAGAGACAAAAATAATCGGCGCATAGCTCAAGTAAACGAACTGATCACGAATATACGCTTCGAATTCTTGCATGGTGTGGTTGTCTTTCTTAACCAGATCCCACTTATTGACCACGATGATAATACCCTTACCCGCTTCATGCGCATAACCAGCAACCCGCTTATCCTGCTCACGAATGCCTTCTTCACCATTGATGACAAAGAGTGCCACGTCACTATTATCGATTGCCTTGAGCGCACGCATAACGCTATAACGTTCGGTATTTTCGTAAACTTTTCCTTTTTTACGGATACCGGCCGTATCGACCATCACAAACCGGTCACCATCCTGATCAGTAAACTTGGTATCAATGGCATCCCGGGTTGTCCCGGCCACGTCAGAAACGATGACCCGGTCTTCACCCAGCAAGGCGTTGACAATTGATGACTTACCCACGTTCGGGCGGCCAATCAAACTGAAACGAATCGTCCCCGGTTCGTCCTCCCCACTTTTTTCAGGAAAGTTTTTGATAACAGCATCGAGCAAGTCCCCAAGTCCGAGTCCATGCGCACCTGAGATAGGGTACGGATCGCCAAAGCCAAGGGAATAAAAGTCATAGACTTCACTCCGAAGTTCAGGATTATCGACTTTATTAACACCCAGCACGACCGGTTTGTTCGACCGGTACAAGATTTGGGCAACGTGTTCATCAGCGTCCGTGACGCCTTCTTTGATGCTAACTAAATAAATAATGACATCAGCTTCATCGATTGCAATTTCGGCTTGCTGTGTAATCTGTTTAATGAATGGGGCATCTTCGATATCGATCCCACCCGTATCGATCAAACTGAATTCTTGACCAAGCCATTCACTGTTGGCGTAAATCCGGTCACGAGTCACACCCGGTGTATCTTCAACAATCGAGATCCGATCACCCGCAATCCGATTAAAAATCGTTGATTTACCAACGTTTGGTCGCCCAACAATGGCGACGACTGGTTTTGCCATATTAATTCCTCCTTTACCCTCGTAGCGTCAGGTTCCTGCTACAAGTCTCAAATTAATTGGTAACACCAACTAATCTGTTCCTAAAAAAATATCCTTCAAGGCAAGCTTGAAGGGTATTTTTAATCAATCAATGATTAGTTTTCATCATTGTTGCTTTCAGCATTCTTCAATTCGTCACCGATCAAATCACCTAAAGTGAAACCAGTTGATTCTTCAGGAGCATTAGCCGTTGAACGTTCGCTAGCAGTCCGGTTGTCCCGGTTGTTGTTACGACGACGGTTATTGTTACTCCGACGTTCTGGTTGACTTTCGTTGTCATCGTCAGCAGTTTGTGGCTTTTCTTCCAAAGCTTTAATTGATAAAGCTAACCGCTTTTCGTCTGGACGAACGTCTAAGACTTTGACTTTGATTTCTTGACCAACTTTTAAGACATCGTTTGGTGTTGCAATGTGTTGGTGTGAGATTTGTGAAATGTGAACTAACCCTTCAACACCAGGGAAGACTTCCACAAAGGCACCAAAACTCGTCAAACGCTTAACTTTACCATCAAGTACAGCCCCTTGTGGTGCTTTTTCTTCAATACCATCCCAAGGTTCTGGTAAGGTTGCTTTGATTGATAATGAAACCCGTTCGCGGTCAGCATCAACGGATAAAATCTTAACCGTGACTTCTTGACCAACCTTCAATACATCAGCAGGCTTTTCAACCCGTTCGTATGAGATTTCTGAAACGTGAACCAAACCATCAATCCCGCCGAGGTCAACAAAGGCACCGAAGTTCGTCAAACGAGCAACTTTACCTTCAACGACATCACCAGCTTGTAAGGTCTTCAAAGCTTCTTCACGTTGTGCTTCGCGTTGCTTTTCAACAACGGCACGGTGTGATAAGATCAAGCGATTTTCGCTAGGTTCAATTTCAATAATCTTAAGTTCAAGTTCTTGGCCTTTATAGGCATTTAAATCTTCAACATAATGATCATCAATCATTGAGGCAGGGATGAAGCCACGAACACCAGCGTCAACGACTAACCCGCCCTTAACAACTTGCGTTACCGGAGCTTTAATCGTATGACCTGCTTCGTATTCTTTTTCAACATCGTCCCAAACTTTGCGAGCTTCTAACCGACGATGTGACAGTAAATAACTGCCGTTTTCCTTGTCGCTGCCAATTCGAGAAATGACAACCAAGTCTAATACATCACCGACTTTAGCGGCTTCGTTGACATCGTCAACCCGTTGTGTTGAGAGTTCCTTCAAAGGAACGACCCCTTCAACACCGGTACCTTGGATACCAACAATTACTTGTTTGTCGTCGTCGATTGCTAAGACTTCACCCTTAACAACGTCACCGACGTTTACTTCTTCAACGCTGTTTAAAGCGTCTAAAAGTTCATTTTTCTCTTGGCTGTTTTCGTTTTCACTCATGCAAATTTCCTCCTGTCAACAATAACTCTAACCTATATCATAGCTGAAAATGCAATGAAAAGCTAGCTAAAAGCATTAAGTTAATGCAATTAGATTGTTGAACTTTGTTTTTTTGTAATAATTTTGGCAATGGCAGCAACAACTTCATCGATTGACATTGGCGTCGTATCAACAAGTGTGGCGTCCGTTGCTTGTGTTAATGGTGACACTTTACGCGTTGAATCTTTGTGGTCACGTAATTCAATCTCAGCCTGTAGCTGAGCCAAGGGCGTATCGATCCCTTTTTTTACATTTTCGGCGTATCGACGCTTAGCCCGTTCAGCCGCTGAAGCAACTAAAAAGATCTTAACTTCAGCATTGGGCAATACCGTTGTCCCAATATCACGACCGTCCATCACGATCCCACCTGCATTGGCCATCTCTCGCTGTTGTTCAGTTAAAATCGTACGCACCTGTGGTAACGCCGCAATCGTCGAGACGTTATTCGTCACGTCTGGTTGGCGTATCGCCGCCGTAATATCTTCCTGATTAGCAAAAACCAGTTGATCCGGCTCGCCGGGTTTAAAACTGATCTTGAGCGACTTCATTGCCGTAATCACAGCCGCTTCGTCTGCTAAATCAACGTGCTGTTGCATTGCCCAGTACGTGACTGCCCGATACATGGCACCAGTATCCACATAAATATAGCCAAACCGTTTTGCAACGAGTTTGGCTACGGTACTCTTGCCAGCTGAAGCCGGACCATCGATGGCCACCTGTAATGCTTGCTTAGCCATTAACTAACCCCTCACAATCTGAAAAAATCGTGTATTAACGGACACGTAACCGTTGACCAGCCGAAATCGTTGCATCAGATGATAACCCATTTAATTCCAATAGCTTATCCACTGAGATTCCAGCATTCGTAGCGACCCGATAGACCCCTTGACCGGCTTCTACCGTGACGTACTTAGTCCCTGAAGATGATTCTGAGGAGCTACTACTACTGCTAGCGCTGCTGTCGTCAGTACTCGCACTTTCTTCCGAGCTGGCAGCAGTAGAACTAGCAGCCTTGGAACTGGCAGCTTTAGAGCTAGCCAAGGCTAAGCTACTACTTTTAGCAGCCGCCTTTTTCGACGATGCGGCCGCCTTCTTCTTGCTAGCAGCAGTCGATGACTTACTGGCAGCAACACTGGCCGATGACTTCTTCGAGCTCGAACTAGCAACTTGTTCAGTCTGTTGCGGATTATTAAGCGAATTCTTTTTCACCAAGAAATAACCAATTGGTGCCAAAGCAAGCAACAATATTAGTACGACTAACACGGTCGTTAGCGTAGAGTTGCTACTGTCTTGTTTTCGTTTTTGAGTTCGCGATAAATTGCCCGAGTCATCCCGATCGTCTTCAAAAGTTTTGTCCCACGGCTTATCCGCTTGGGATTTGTCATTATCATTTTTTTGACTCATAGGGTGTTCCTCCTCAAAAAACTTTCAACCAATATTGTAACATAACCCGGAATTGATTTCTTTAAGAATTTGGTAAAAACAATTGAGCTAAGTGCTGATCCCACGACATTATCGTGGCTGTTGACTCATCATGCGTCGCCATCAACCCTAACGCAGCCAGCGGTAGTGGTTCACCAGCCAACTGACAACACTGATCTGTATGGGTAACAGCTGGCTCACCAAAGTAAGTTAACATCACGGTCCGATGACAAATTGTCGTTTGGACGTAACTCATGAGCGCCCGCAATTCTCGTTCCTTAGCTACTTGGCGATCAGCAAAAATCGTTGCCACGGTCGTTGGGGGAGTTCCTTGTAGCCAGTATGACTGCAAAACCTTACTACGATCATCAGTCGGTGGCTGCTGCGCTTGATAGCGGCTATAATCTTGCTGAATTTCATTGGGAGTCGCAGCCGTCAATTCGTTCAAATTCCGCACCAGGTTTTCGTCACCTGGTGCGTACAACATAATCGCCATCGCCTGCTGACCATCACGACCTGCGCGCCCAATTTCTTGAACATAGTCGGCCAAAGTCGTCGGTAAATGATAGTGGATCACTAAGCGAATATCAGCTTTGTTGATACCCATTCCAAAAGCAGATGTAGCACAGATCACATCCAATTGTCCTGCCATGAACTGCTGCTGGATCTTGAAACGGTCATCAGTCGCTAAGCCGGCATGATAAGCCGCGACCCGTAACGTGGTTGTCGTTCGTAGCCATTCCGCTATCAAATCAGTTTGCCGCTTGGAAGTAAAGTAAACGATGACTGGTCCGCGCGCACTTGTCACTAAATGTTGCAAGGTCGCGCGTTTACTAGCTTCATCATTGACCTGTTCGACTGCTAAGTAAATATTAGGACGATTAACCGAATATAAGATTTGCTGGGCATCTGGAACGGTTAATTGTGTCAAAATATCTTGTCGAACGCGTTGTGTAGCCGTTGCCGTGAGCATTAGCGTTGTCGGTGCCTGTAACCGTTGTCGAATTTGACCAAGGCGACGGTAGTCAGGGCGAAAATCTGGTCCCCAAGTTGAAATGCAGTGGGCCTCGTCGATAACTAATAACGCCAGTTGCACTTGCATCAGCGCTGTTTGAATAATGTCTTGACCCAACATTTCCGGCGAAATGAACAAGAATTTAAGCTGCCCTAAATGATTCAACAGATACTGGCGAGCACCATAATCTAGTTGGGAGGTCAAAGCAGCAACTTGCTTTTCGCCTTGATAGTTTAAGCGTGCCACCTGATCTTGCATCAAGGAAATCAGCGGTGAAACCACCACAACTAGCCCGGGCAGTGCGGTTCCAACGAGTTGATAGATCAATGATTTGCCGGTCCCAGTTGGTAACACTGCCAAGACATCTTGACCTGCTAATAATTTCTGAATGACGGCTAGCTGCCCGGGGCGAAATTCATCGAAGCCATATTTCGTTTTCAACAGCTCATATAATTCATCTTCTGACATGCTGACACCTCATAATCTGAAATAGCCGAAATTCAAAAAAATCTAGCGTGGGTAGCGCAGTTTGGGCCTCTTGGAATGACCAGTTTGCAATGTCGGACTGGGCTGCAAAGATGGTGGCCAACTGCTGAGTTAATTCATGATTCAACACCATTTCAAACGGAAAATCAGGCGACCAAATCGCCACCTCCAACAAGTGCTCCCGTACCGTACTCATCTTTAAGTGCCGCGTCTGCGCAATTGCTGCAAGTTGCTGGGTCTTCAAGAAAGCTTGGTAAGTTTGCTCAGCGCTTTGACTGATGGCACTCGCTTGAGTGAGCACTGACAACAACTGGGAAAATGGATCACGCGGGTGTCGCTGAATCCAAGCAATCCATTGGCATATCACGTCTGTGTGCATCAAGCTAGCCTCCCAGGGTTGTCGACCTAATTGTGCCGCTAATTGCTCATTAGTCAGTCCCGGTTCTTGATACCCCGTTATACCTTGAACAAACACCGTTGGCAACTCTGGGTCTGCCAAACTCGTCAAGAAGGCAGTCAAGGCCGCATGAATTTGCTCGCCAAGTTCCACCTTCGACTGCTGACGTAGCCATTGTTTGACCTGGGCTTGAATCCCCGGATCAGTCGTCACCGGATAATAATGGCGATTATGATGTACGAGTTCGGAAACGACTTGTAGGGCTAGCTGACTGACGATTCTAAATCGGCGGACATCAGTGGTTTGAAATACTTCAAAATTTTGGGGCATGTATAAAGTTTGTCGGAGTTTGGCTTGCCGATGTTCCCCCGCCTGCGTTAATTGCCAGCATCCCGTGGCCGTACTCGTCAATTGACCGTTTTCAGTCAAAGCCGCAGTTGCTGCCATGAAATCTTCCAAGGGAACCTCGTGGCAACTGTCGAGCAAATCCAAGTAGCCGGCAGTTAACCCCGCAAAAAGCGTGGAGACCGTACGGCGACCGCGCAAGACATTGAATAGGCCCTTTGCTCGTCGCGGCGTCGTACTGAATAACAATAAAACGTAGTCTGTAAACACGCTAAGGCCTCCCTTAAGTCTTGCTATTGTAATTGTTAATTGCGCACTAAATGTGCCAGTTTTTAAATTAAGTCGTGATCAGCCCAAATTTACGTGCGTCAGTGTCGCTGACAGTGACCCGCGACAAAGCATAGCGGCCAACAGCTTTTTAATCTTTCTAAGCCTTAATTGAAGCTTCAAATTCATCAACTTACTGCCACATTAAAGCTCATGGATAACCATCCGCCAACCGGCAGTGTGCGTCTTTAAGAATATCACGGTGGCACCAATATAAAAAGGCAGTCACCCTGCAGTTACGCAATTAGTGACCACCCACATTATTTTAACGACTTAGATTAAATTCGGCTCATAAGCTGATTATGGTTGCCTAACCACTTAGCTAATCGCTGATAGACCAGCCAGAAGACGTTGCCCACTAGCAATCCCTTGATCAAGTTAAATGGAATGACTGCCACTAACACCACTGTATTCAGCGACATGCTGAGCTTCATACCCATTACTTGCAAATAGAATGGCAGAACAAACGTTAAGTTAGCCAACGATTCAATCACCACCAGGCCGATTGTGGCGACCACAATCGCCACAGGCATTCGCCACTTGGGATTGCCCCGATAGTAACGAAGTACTAATGCAAATGCTAAAATCAATACTGCCGTACCTAAAAAACTAGCAAAAGAACCGATTAAGTCATAGATGGCAAAGCCCATCATGGCCGAATGTAGGAGCAGTTTGATGATAGTGATGACAAACGCGCCCCCGACACCAAAGAGAAAGAGCCCAATCAGAATTGGGATATCTGAAAAATCAATCTTCATCCATGGCGCTACCGGTAAAATCGGAAACTCCAGTAACATTAAAATATACGCAATGGCACCGAGTAAGGCTATGCCCACTAGTCGGTGTAACGTTGTATGTTGCATAACGCACCCTCCTATGGGTCATCTTCAATGAACCGCATTACCATTTGTTCAACTAAAAAAGTCCGCCCGATCACACTAACTGTCATCTGGGGGCGGACTTACTTGCAACGCTTGGCAAATAAGCTCGATCTTCTTTATACCAGACTTTACTGTCGACTTTGGAATTGCACCAAATCACTATGCACACGCATAGGTCGCGGGTTATTACCGCCGGTCGGGAATCACACCCTGCCCTGAAGATGAACCAATATTTATTTTTACAAATTCATTTTAACGGCTTTCGTTCAAAAATGCAAGCGCTATCGTTCACCTTTTAACTTACTAATTTCAATCGGCTTCAATTTACGGTATTCGCCCGGTTGTAAGCTTTGCAAATCGAGAACCCCATAACGTTCACGTTTCAACTTAGTCACTGGGTGACCCACTGCAGCCAACATCTTTTTCACTTGGTGGTTATGACCCTCGTGAATCGTTAGTTGGACCAGCGCATTATTCTTCTTGTGATCACTATCTAACAAGTTCGACTTCGCTGGAGCTGTCTTACGGCCATCGATTTCAACACCCAAGCGCAATTGCTTGAGATCAGCATTGGTTGGTACCCCTTCAACTTTGGCCAAATAAGTTTTTTTGACTTCGTACTTCGGATGAGTTAGCCGATTAGCGAGAGCCCCATCATTTGTCATGATCAACAAACCTGAAGTATCGTAATCCAAACGTCCCACCGGATAGATTCGTTCCGGTACGTCTTCAAAGAAGTCTAATACCGTTTTACGGCCCTTCTCATCATGAACAGTTGTAACGACCCCCCGCGGCTTATAAAATAAATAATACACGAGTTTTTCTGCATTCAATGGCACGCCATCAACCTCGACATGGTCACTAGGCTCAACCTTTACACCGAGCGTGGTGACCGTCTTCCCATTCACCTTAACGTGACCAGACGTGATCAACACTTCTGATTTACGCCGCGAAGCGATGCCCGCTTCCGCCATTACCTTTTGTAATCGTTCTGCCATTATTCATCCTCACGTTCTGCTTGTAATTTATCCTGAAATGCATTTAAAAAGAGGTCTGTCTCTGGTGCCGGATGCTCAGCGTCACTTAAAGCAGCTAAGTCAATCGCTGGTAAGTCATCCAAAGACTTTAGTCCAAAATAATCTAAGAACAGTTCCGTCGTTCCGTATAAAATTGGTCGTCCTGGCTCACTTAAACGCCCCGTCTCGGTAACTAGTTGTCGCAAAACCAGCTTTTGAATCGTTGACCCACTGTGTACGCCACGAATCTCATCAATTTCAATCCGCGTCAAGGGTTGCCGATACGCAATGATTGCTAACACTTCCAACGATGCTTGCGACAAACTCGTGGTGAGTGGTGCTTCAAAGTAGCGCTTTAACACCGGCGCCACCGCGGCCTTAGTTGCTAACCGGTAAGTATTCGCCGTTGATAAGATCATTAAGGCACTGTCTGGGTCGGCTTGATACTTCGTGGCCAGTTGTGTGAGCATCGTTGTAATCGCCGGCTTAGCAAACCCCGTGGCGTGCTCGATTTCGGCGACCGTGATGCCCTCATCGCCAGCCACAAATAATAGTCCTTCAATTTGTTCAATGTTCGTCATGCTGTTCATCCTGTCGTAAATATAAATGAATCGGACTCAGTGGCTCAGCTTGCTGCAGCGCCACTTGATCCTGCTTGGTTAATTCTAACACAGCCATAAAGGTTGTCACTAACATTTCATCGCTGGCACTAACCGTAAATAGGTCGGCAAAATCCAGTCCTTGTGGTTGATGTTGCAATTGCGTCGTAATTTGTGTCATCCGCTCATCAATGTTGATGGTTTCAGCCACAACCGTTTTCGTTAGTGGCCGTACCCGCCGCCGTTTAGCCACTAATTGCCGAAAAGCCGCTTGCAGATCATCTAATGTAATCCCCGCAGTCAGCTTGGGCGCACTCAGATCAGCTGGTACTAACATCGCTTCACGCGTAAAATGTTGATGGCGCGCCTGTTCTTTTTCTCGCAATTCACCAGCGGCTTCCTGATAAACCTTGTAAGCCAACAGTTCAGCTACAAGTGAGTCACGAGGATCATCGTCCTCATTATCTTCGTCCATCTCATCTGGTTCAGGCTGTGGCAATAAGAAACGGCTCTTGATCGTCATCAAAGTCGCAGCCATAACCAAATAATCACCAGCAATATCTAATTTTAGCGCTCGCATAGAGTGTAAGTAATCCAAATATTGCTGCGTAATTGCCGCAATTGGAATGTCATAAATATCCATCTTGTTTTGGCGAATGAGGTGCAACAGCAAGTCGAGTGGCCCCTCAAACTCCGAAATCTTAATGGTGATTGGTTGTTGTTGGTTGTTTGTCACGATTACGCTCCCACGCGCCAATGATTGGCGCCATTTCTAAAGTTCCCATGACCCGTTGTTTGGGATACAACGCGGCCAACTCATCCAACATTTGATACTGGTTGGCCGCCGTCCGTTCCTCGGGTGATAATGAATCGTGATGCAGTAGAATAAAGTCACTGCCGACTTCAATGCCGATAATACCACAGAAATCGCCGTCACCTTGCCGCCATAGTAATAGTTGATGGTCTTCCGTTGACTGATACCACTGCATCTCAGTTTGTAGATGAATTAGGTCCTTAAAATCTGGAATAAATGACAGTAGCCCCATTGCTACCTTTTCATAATCCTTCCGATATTTAACGAGCACGGTATTGCCTCCCTTGACTGCTTGATTCCGCACCGCATCTATGCCCGCGGATGATATTTATTATAAACCTCAGCTAGGCGTTTTTTCGAAATATGCGTATAAATTTGAGTCGTCGAAATATCGGCATGCCCTAAAAGCTCCTGAACGACACGCAAGTCCGCACCATTTTCTAAGATGTGAGTCGCAAACGAGTGGCGCAACGTATGCGGCGTCACGTTTTTTTCGATGCCAGCCGCCTTGACTTCTGCCTTCAGATTTTTCCAAACCCCTTGCCGACTTAATTTACCACCGTGATTATTAATAAACAAATAGCTATTCCGGCGTTTGGCAGAGACGAGTTTGGGCCGAGCCGTTTTTAAATAACGGGTAATAAAATCAATGGCAACATCACCGATAGGAATGATCCGCTCTTTATCACCCTTACCGATTGTTTGAATCAATCCCAAGTCTAAGTGCAGATCATCCATCGTTAAATTAATTGTCTCGCTGACTCGCAGACCGGTCGCATACATCACTTCTAACAGAGTTCGGTCTCGTAATCCTAACGGGGTATTCAACTTAGGCACCGCTAGCAACCGTTCGACCTCGCGTGGTGACAATACTTGCGGTAAATGCTGCGCCCGCTTAGGCGTGTCGATTTTTAGCATCGGATCAGTATCGATAGCGTGCATCTGTGCTAAATATTGAAAAAACTTACGTAAACTAGAAACACTGTGAATGATTGTATTTCGCGATTTACCAGCCTCATCTAGATACTGTAAATAATTCAATAGGACGTACCGATCAACCACCCGATAGTCCGTGATTTGCTGACTCATCAAGTATTCGCTAAACGTAGTCAGGTCCTGAGAATAACTCTTAATCGTATTTTCAACTAACCCCCGTTCAACACGCAAAAAATGCAGGTAATCAGCAAGCTGGTCCTGCATTTTTTGATCAATCGTCGGCTTGCTCATCCGCATTTTCCAGTAACTTGATCTCGCCTGGTTGTTGACTGATCAAGCGTTGCTTCAAGAGATTACCCACAGCGCGCTTAAATTGTGATTTGCTGATACCAAAGTAATTCCGAATATCATCGGGATCACTCTTATCCCAAAATGGTAGCGCGTGGTCAGCTTGATGTTGCAATGCTGCTAATAACATTTGGGCATCATCGCCAATCTCTTCGTATCCCCGCGGCTTCAAGGACAAATTCAATTCACCATCGCGCAAGAAACCAATGACCCGCGCCTTGACGTGTTGCCCCATGCGTGGTTCCTGTTCACGTTCTGACGGATGAACAAAGCCCAGATGATTGTCATCTGTAATAACCGACGTACCGGCCATCTTCAAACGAAAAACGGTCGCCATGGTATCCGTATTCTTAACTTGGGCCCGATCATATGGCTTGGCAATTGCTTCAAAATCCGTCAATTCTGCCAGAGTCGCCCATAGCCGTTGTTTATTGTCACGGGCTAACTTAACGTATAAACGATCATCTTTTTTAGGCCATAGTCGACTGATGGTCGGTAATTCGTCTAATGACACCACCAAGTCCTTATTCGGTAACCCAACATCGACAAAGACACCCAGATCATGCCGCGTCCGGACAACCGTTCCCCATACAAAGTGATCAAACGAAATTTCCGGGACAAACCGCGTCATCTGCAGATGATGATCTTCATTCTCATAAACAAAACCTTCGTAAAGCCCGCCAATGTGCAATGGCTTCTCTGGTTCAGTTTTATCGACCCACAACGTCTGTCCATCAATCTGTACGAAGTATGCTTCATCGTTTTCATCGGTTACCTTCGCCGTAACCACTGTTCCAATAATACTATCCATGTGATAACTCCTCTAATATATCCGTCTATAAATATCAACGGATGGTTCTTTTAAATTACTGTAAGCTCAAATGTAAGACTTGAATAATGCAATACGTTATACCAGCCGCAATAATTGGCCCGGCCGCGATTCCCTTGAGCAAAACAACACCCATAATGGTCCCGAATACTAATGCCACGGTAATCTCTGGTGTCGCTGACAAAAGCCCGACACCGTGAAATGAGAGCACTGAAACCAACACTCCACATGCAACCGCAATCCAGCCAACTGGCGACTTAAACGCATGCCAAAGGTCCCGAAATCCAATCTGACCAGTCGCAATCGGAATTAAAATTGCGACGGTAATCACCGTCACACCCCAATTGATTCCCTTCTGACCAATCGTCGTCAGCAATTTACTCGTATTAGGAATCAATTTGATAAGCAACACAACCACGGTCGCAATTTGTAAGGACTGATTTTTTCCTAACCATGCCACCACTAAAATCGCTAATAAAAATAACCAACTTTCCATACGACACCTCACGTGTTATCAATTGTAACTGAAAATGGCCCGAATTACGAGGGGTGTTGGTCGTTACTCACCAATTTCACTATCCCCCCCCTGATCAATAACCGATTCCTGTTCTTTAATTTAGGCGGGAACAGGGTTAAAAGGTGCCAAATCGTTTGGATTCCAGCTCGTCAGCAAGGTTCGTCCTATTCCGACTTACGGGGCTGGGTGACAATTGCCGGAACGTAGCCGACGTCGATTTGAGCTCACGCAGCAACCCACTGTGCAATCTCAAATACGAGTCTTATTCTAGGCCGGAAGCAACCCACTTCCAGCCAAGAATAATTTGGCTACTGAGCATTGTCACCCAACCCCTCCAGTCGGTAAGCCAGTCGAATGGCTGATGAACGACCACCTAACTTGGTGCAACTTGTCGCTGAACGGGTTTACTACTTAGAATTTTGAACATGCGTTAATGCTGTCTCAATTGTTTTGGACACCTCAGTACTAATACGGTGGAATTAGAAATAATCGTACAATCACAATTATATTATCAAACTAACTGTTGTATGATAAAATCGCTGTTTTAAAATAGCAACATCTAATTCGTTCAATGCTGGGTCCACTCATGTCAGCCATTCGAATACCATCCCGACTGGAAGGCGTTTCGGCCAATGCTCAGCGGTGAAATTCCACTTAGCAAGCGTCCTTGGCTTGGTTAGTGGAAGACCAGTATTTAAGACGTGGTTTGCGGCTTAAATCTGTGTCCACCGCGTTCCAGCAATTGGCCGAAATGCCTGGAAGTCGGTGCAGGACGCAGCTAGCTAAGCAAATTTCCGCTAAGTAGATCTTTTTCCAGCGGGCTTAAGCTGGATCATTTGACGTTGACGATTTGGCACCTTTTAACCATGTTTCATACTAATTTAACTGGGAGTGAAGCACTTTATGTAATATAAAAAGCCGCCGCAAAGCGACGACTTTTCAATATCAAATTAGATTTGATCTTAAAGGGCGTTTGAAGCACCGCGGTATACAAGGCCACGACGTGAATCAACTGTGATCAATTGACCATCAGCAATAACACTAGTAGCGTCCTTAACACCAACGATAACAGGAATTCCCATTGAGATACCAACAACAGCAGCGTGTGAAGTTAAACCACCGTTTTCAACAACTAAAGCACTAGACTTTTCGATTGCTGGTAAGTAGTCTTTGTCAGTCGTCTTAGTAACTAAGACGCCACCTTCAACGGCCTTGTCGATAGCTTCTTGAGCAGACGTTGCGATTACGGCTTTACCGATAACCGTTTCATCACCGACACCTTGACCATCAGCTAACTTAGAACCAATTAATTGGATCTTCATGATGTTAGTCGTACCGCGTTCGCCAACTGGCACACCGGCAGTAATCAAGATTAAGTCGCCTTCCTTGGCAAAGCCAAGTTCAACAGCCTTAGAAGCAGCTAAATCAAACATGTCATCAGTGGTTTCTGGTTTTTCAGCCACGATTGGTTGAACACCCCAGTTAACCATTAAGCCACGTTGAGTCCGTTCGTCAAAAGTGATTGCTAAGATATCAGCATTTGGACGGTACTTCGAAATCATCTTAGCAGTGTAGCCAGATTCAGTCGCAGCAACAATCGTCTTAATGTTCAAGTTCTTAGCTGCCCGAGCAATCGCAATACCGATTGTTTCAGTAACACTAGTCTTGTCGAAACGGTTTAATTGTAACGTACCGTTTTCAGCCAAAGTGTTTTCAGCCTTTTCGTCAATCTTAGCCATCATGGCAACAGATTCAACAGGGTAAAGACCGTTAGCACTTTCACCAGAAAGCATCGTTGCGTCAGTACCATCAAAGACAGCGTTGGCAACGTCAGAAGCTTCGGCACGAGTAGGACGTGGGTTTTCTTGCATTGAGTCTAACATTTGAGTAGCCGTGATAACAGGCATACCTAAAGCATTACACTTCTTGATTAAACTCTTTTGTACCAATGGCACATTTTCAGCAGGAATTTCAACACCCATGTCACCACGAGCAACCATCAAACCATCACAAACCTTAAGAATTTCATCGGCGTTGTCGATACCTTCTTGTGATTCGATCTTAGGGAAGATTTGAACGTGTTCCATGTGCTTTTCTTCAAGTAATTCACGAATGTCTAAGACATCTTGTGGCTTACGAACGAATGAAGCAGCGATGTAGTTGATTTCATGATCCAAACCAAAGCGAATATCACTTGAGTCTTTTTCAGTGATCCCAGGTAAGTTGATTGAAACGCCAGGAGCGTTAACACCCTTACGTGAGCCTAAAACGCCGGCGTTTTGAACAGTTGTAACCAATTCGCGGTTAGCTTCGTCCTTTTCGTCGATCTTCATATCTAATAAACCATCATCAAAGAGGACATGGCCACCTACATGAACATCATCATAGAGGTTCTTGTAAGTAACGGCAATCTTATCATGGGTCGTATCTAATGAATCATCCATGGTGATACGAACCTTGTCACCGATCTTGTATTCAGATTTTCCGTTAGCTTGAACGGTCGTCCGAATTTCAGCACCCTTAGTATCAAGCATGATACCAACGGTCTTACCCGTAATCTTTTCTGCTTCGTGAACTTTGTTTAAGCGATCTAAATGTTCTTCATGATCACCATGTGAAAAGTTAAAGCGGAAAATATTTGCGCCGGCTTCGATTAATTTAACAATAGTGTCAGTATCGGTGCTGGCAGGACCAAGTGTTGAAACAATCTTGGTTTTTTTCATAAGAAAAATCTCTCCCTTGAAAGTTTTTATAAAAAGACATTAACGTCATTTTTATCAAATTAAAATAAGAACTAACATGCCATGATTACTTGAATGAAATTTCTTCATTCAACTTATCTAATGACACTTCAACGTCATGCTTAGATTCAAATAAATCTAAGATGTTGTGGTTGACTAATTGGTTGTTTTGAATCCCAACCGCTAAGCCACCCTTGCCGGCAAGCAAGAGTTCCACAGCGTAGGCACCCATCTTGCTGGCCATGACACGGTCTTTAGCAGTTGGATTCCCACCACGTTGCATATGAGCAATGGTATTCCCACGAGCATCAAAGTCACCATATTCGGATAACTTCTCAACAAACTCCTGGGCACCCATCACACCTTCGGCTAACACAATCAAGTTGCTCCGATGACCATTGGCCCGGTTATGCTTAATCTTGTTGGCGATTTCTTCCATGTCCCAATCAACTTCGGGGACCACGATAGCAGTCGCGCCGATTGAAACACCGGACCATAAGGCTACGTCACCAGCGCCACGACCCATAACTTCCACAACGAAAGTCCGGTCATGACTATGAGCCGTATCATAAATCCGGTCAAGAGCTTGCACGTTGGTGTTGACAGCAGTGTCAAAACCAATTGTGAAGTCCGTGTAAGGAATATCATTATCGATCGTCCCTGGAAGACCAATCGTGTTGTAGCCGTGTTCCGTTAAGCGCAATGCGCCATGGTAAGAACCGTCGCCACCGATAACAACTAAAGCATCAATCCCAAACCGCTTCAATTGTTCGATCCCTTTTAATTGACCTTCTTCATGGGCAAATTCTGGATAACGTGCGGAGTATAGTAAAGTTCCGCCGCGTTGAATCACACCATCTAAGTCGGCTGCTTCTATTTTGTGAATGTCACCGGCAACTAATCCAGCAAAGCCGTAATTGATGCCGTATGCTTCCAACCCTTCAGCCATTGCTTTACCAGCAACTGCACGAACGGCCGCATTCATACCAGGAGCGTCGCCGCCACTGGTTAAAATACCAATGCGTTTCATTTTTTCACCTCAGGCAATAAATTGAGTTCGTAACTCCATAAGTGATTCTAACACTTTTCACGTGGATTGTCTGTTATTTTCTAAAATTAAATGCGTTAAAAAACGCCGTCGTATCAAGGGATAGCGTTCTTCATCACCACATTATCGCGACCTAATAAGGTTGTAAGCGCTCCAACCAAATCTGGATTTTCTGCGACCCAATACTGTGAATTTAGTTCAACCGTTCGATGTGCTGCTACCGAGTAAATTAGAACTGGATTAGGACCTCGATATTGACTTAAGATCCTTAAAATTTCCTTTTGCACAGTCGCCGTTGCTTGCTCAGGTTGCAACCGCAAAAAGAGTTGGCCGGTTGGTTTGGGTAATTGTTCCGCCAACTGCCAGGTGTTTACGATCACTTGCAAATCCCGCTGTTGCTCGACCTTACCAGTAATTAACACGATTGCTTCTGGTTTCAATTCCGCCTGAATCCGTTGATAGGTATTGGGAAAAATCGTCAAGTCAATTTCGCCGGACAAATCACTTCCCGTTGCGAATGCCATTGGTTGACCACGTTTGGTCCGAATCGTTCGGACCTTAGTAATATAGACCAGTATTTGTGCCGGTTGTTCACTCGTGAGCGTGCTGACTAATTGTGTATGTCGTTGTTGCGCGAGCCAATCATACGTTTCCACAGGGTGCCCTGAAACGTACACACCAAGATACTCCGCTTCTTTGGCCAATCGCTCACCTAACGAAAGCTCCGGCTGTTTTTTGATCTTAGGGGCTAATGATTCAAATAAACTCATACTGCCACCGGCTAACTCGGCACTTGACATCAATTCAGGCACACTGGTCAGTAGCTCTGCACGGTTCAAACCAAAGTGGTCAAAAGCCCCCGCATAGATCAGTGCATCCATCAAATCGGCTTTGAGCCACTTCGCGTCAATCCGTTGCATGAACTGCTGAAGACTTTTAAACGGTCCGTTCGCCTGCCGCTCGTCTAACACACTCGCAATAAAGTCACGGCGCAACCCTTTGATTGAGCTGAGTCCAAACACAATGGCTTGACCATTCCAATCAAAGTATTGACCGCTCCGATTAATATCCGGGGGAATAATCGCCACTTGGTGCTGACGAGCTTCCGCTAGATACTGTTTCAGCTTCGTTCCATTGCCCAACACAGAATTCATCAATGAGGTAAAGAACGCTCCGGAATAATGGACTTTCAAGTAAGCAAGTTCAAAAGCCATCTTACTGTAGGCAATCGCGTGTGAGCGGTTGAAACCATAGTTCGCAAATTGTTCAATATATTGATAAACCTGTGTCGCAACTGCTTCGGAATAACCATTCTGTTGTGCACCAGCGATAAATTGTTGCCGCATTTTATCAATCACAGCACGTTTTTTCTTGCTCATCGCCCGCCGCAATAAGTCGGCTTCACCTAGTGTAAAACCACCCATGACCGCGGCGACTTGCATGACTTGTTCTTGATAGACCAGAATACCATACGTTGGTCCTAAGATGGGCGCAAGTTGTTCCGCCGGATAACTGACCGGTTCTTGGCCTTGTTTGCGGGCAATAAAATGGTCGATATTTTCCATGGGCCCCGGCCGGTAAAGTGCATTGACCGCGGCGACCAATTCAAAGTTATCCGGGTGCAGACGCCGTAACACGTTTCGAATTCCCGCCGATTCAAATTGGAAGACTCCGGTCGTGTCGCCCGCCTGAAATAATTTCAGGGTCGCTGGATCGTTCAAATCGATTTTAGTAATAGCCAGTGGCTTGCCAGTTTGACGCTGCACATAATGTAGCGCACTTGCCATCAAAGACAAATTCCGTAATCCTAAGAAATCCATCTTTAACAAACCAACCGCTTCAACAGTGTCCTTAGTATACTGGGTCATCATCATAGTTTCACTACCTGCTTGTAGTGGTACGATCTGAATTAATGGCTTTTGGCTTAATACCACCCCAGCCGCGTGTGTTGAATAATGTCGTGGCAACCCTTCCAAACGGCGAGCTGTTTCAAATAATAATTTATTTTTAGATGAATCAGCAACGAGGTTTTGTAACCGTTGTGAGCCCTGGTAGGCCTGGTCAAGTGTAATATGCAATTGGTTTGGGATTGCGGCACTCCAGTCACTCATCTCGTAAGTTGAGAGGCCAAACACACGGCCAACATCGCGCAGTGCTTGCTTTGCTGCCAAGGTCCCAAACGTAATGATTTGTGCGACGCGGTCATGACCATACTTATCATGAACATAATTAAGTACCTGTTCACGGCGATTATCTGGAATATCCAAGTCAATATCTGGCATATTCGCCCGTTTAGCGTTCAAGAAACGTTCAAATAGCAAGTCATATTTTAAGGGATCGACATCCGTAATATTGAGTGCATAAGCAACTAATGAGCCTGCTGCAGAACCTCGCCCAGGTCCAGTTGTAATCTGGGCCTCATGCGCAAAATTCATGACATCCCACACGATCAAAAAGTAATCATCAAAGCCCATCTGATCGATCACGGTCAGTTCGTGATCCAAACGGTCCTGGTAAGCCTGCTGATCAACCGACGGCGTTATTGCCGCCAATCGCTCCGTTAGACCAGCCGTGCATAACTGCCGTAAATAAACGTTCGCTGGTTGTCCAGCGGGCGTTGGAAATTGCGGCAACTGTGGCTGTTGAAATTGTAATTCAACTTGACACTGTGCCGCAATTTCGGCCGTAGCCGCCACCGCCGTCGTCAATCCCAGTTGCTCATAGTCAGCCGTTACGGTGTTGGCCGGCCGTAAGTAGTGACTGCCTTCGATACCTTGTAACGATTCGGGCTGTTCGATCTGTTGGCCCCGATCGATTGCTCGCAAAACTGAAACGGCAAAGTAATCCTTTGCTTGGACATAGTCGACTGGATCTAACGCAACTACCGGCAATTGATGCTGTTGCGCAAAGGCCGTCATTGTTGTTCGCAACGCAGGGGCCTGATCCAAGGAAATCCCTAAGTAAAGGCTAGCAGAATCGACCACCTGCCTCAGCGTGGTAATCCAATCAGCAGCTCGCTCAGCGGTGTTTTGTAACAACAGCGCAGCTAGTTCACTGTCTTTAGCCGGGGTTAAGACCATTAAATGGTTCAAATAAGGTAATACGGCTGTTAGCGACAATCCTGCATCCGTCGCCGTCTGCTTCATCGTCGACAACCGCATCAAGTTTTGATAGCCAGCTTGATCTTTCGCAAGCACGACCAGACTAAACGTTTGCGCCGTTAGTTCACGCCCTAATAAGTTCAATGTTATTCCCAATATCGGGGTAATTTCTGCCTGGCGACAGGCATTATAAAAATCAACAATACCGTACATGATATCAACGTCTGTTAAAGCCAACGCGGAATACCCCTGTTGCTTGGCAGTTTGGACTAGCTCACTAACTGTACTAGTGCTGTGAAGTAAACTAAAAGTACTCAATACTTGCAATGGAACATATTGTGCCACTATCGCCGCCCCCTTTCATAAAATATCAGCTTTCAACTCGCATCGAAAACGTAACATCAGATCAGCTACGTCAAGCCCGCTCCCAATTGATGGGTAAACAAAGAATTTACCAGTCTATTCAATGCCAGTTGATGACCAATCTTGTCCTCAGATATATTCGTTACTATTCATTATACCAAACAGTTGTTCTAAGCGGCAGTTTTAAGTCATCAGATAACGTGCACGGTTATGTTTACTAGGGTTTCACCGCCGTCTCGTCGTAATTATATCAGCCTAATTAAAGCCTTAATATCCCGTTATTACCTAATTGCTTTTTCCTGTCGGTGTGTTAAAATAATTTTCATTGGGAGGTGTCGGAAAATGATGAGACAACTTACGATTATCTTTTGGAGTGTCCTCTTCGGTGAAGTCATCGGCTATATCGGTGGCGCCCTCGAACAACTCTCCTATAATCCTGGTGAAATTGGCATCGTTGCCGCAATTTTTGCGCTAATCGTGGTCAACAGCATCACTTATATTACTAATCATTCCCAACCCGCTAAAGGTTCAGATAATAAGTAATTAAAAACAACCAGAGGCTTTGCTTCGCTTAGTCTCAGCACAACAAAAAAAGACGAGTATCCCGATTGCGGTTACTCGTCTTTTTTTGTTGTGTGCTTGACGCGCCAGCCAACTAGAATGCTGGTACATACCCGACCCTAACATTCAGATTAATGACGCTTACGATCCATCACTTGCTTTGAGCATTTGCAGCGTTTTGGCATATTTCTGCTTTGCGCGTTGTGCTGCTGCCCAAAATGCCAAATCGGCCGCTGATAAAGAACCACGTTGTACATTAATTTTTCGATTCATTTTTTGCATACTGGTCAAACCTTTTACGATCGTCGTCCATGTTCGCTTACTCCTCGATTTTGGAGTAGCTTAACACGACAGCGTCGGCGGTAACAACTCTTTTCTCAGTATGAGGTTAAACGCACGGGCGCAAGGTCCCCCTCGTCCGAAGCTAAGCGCGGCTACCATCATCATAAACCAAAGATAGCTGCCTCACACCTACACGATCAAGCCATCCAGAATCATAGGCTCAACCAAGTCACAATAATAATCCGCCTAAAAGAAGCTGGACCGTGAGCATCGCAAGGTGCTCACGGTCCAGTTTTTATTGGCCCAATTATCGTCACTGAAACGCATTATCACGCGTTCAAATCAGTGATTACGCTTATGCCGGCTGGGTCGATTGGTTTTCGAAGACTAAGTGATCGTCCATCAAATTAATGGCGACTGTCGATTTTGGTGCCACGCGCCCCGCAATGATCTCTTTTGCCAGCGGTGTTTCGACGTGATTCGTGATAAAGCGCCGGAGCGGCCGGGCACCGTATGCCGGTTCATACCCCTGCTTAGCGATCCACTTCTTCGCTTCGTCAGAAATTTTCAGTGTAATCTCACGATCTTGGAGACGGGCAGACAACCGATCAATCAATTTCACCACAATTTCCTCAATTGCGCCCAATTGTAGTGGCGTGAACATAATGATGTCATCGATTCGGTTCAAAAATTCCGGTTTGAATCGACTTTGAACCAGCTGCATAACCTGTTGATGGGTGTCGGCCGACAAGTGACCCTGGTCATCAACCCCCGCCAGTAGCAACTCTGATCCTAAGTTCGACGTCATAATCAAGATGGTATTTTTGAAGTCGACGGTCCGTCCTTGACCATCCGTCAACCGACCGTCATCCAATACTTGTAACAAGATGTTAAACACATCTGGATGCGCCTTTTCAATTTCATCGAATAACACGATCGAGTACGGATTACGCCGGACAGCTTCGGTCAACTGACCGCCTTCTTCGTAACCAACGTAGCCCGGTGCCGCCCCGACCAATCGCGAAACGGACTCTTTCTCCATATATTCACTCATATCGATCCGAACCATATGATCATCGGCGTCAAACAAATTCTCAGCCAATGCTTTCGCTAATTCCGTCTTACCAACCCCAGTTGGGCCTAAAAACATAAAAGAACCCAGGGGACGATTAGGATCTTGCAAACCGGCCCGCGAACGTAATACGGCATCCGAAACGGCATCGACCGCCGCATCCTGACCAACCACTCGTTCATGCAAATGGTCCGCCAAGTGTAATAATTTCTCCCGCTCACCGGCAACCAGTTTGGCTACTGGGATTCCTGTCATCCGGGAAACCACGTTTGCAATCTGATCTGGCGTGACGGATTCCTCAACTAACCAATCTTCATGATGATCATTGGCTTCCATGGCCTTCAACTCTTGTTCCAGCTTGGGAATCGTCCCGTGCTGCAACTTAGCTGCTTGTTCCAGATCATAATTATTTTCAGCATTTTCCAAGTCGTGCTTAGCTTTGTCTAACGCCGACTTTTTGTCGCTTAACGCTTGGAGGCTCTTCTTTTCACTGTCCCAGCGTTCGGATAAAGCCCGCTGTTTTTCTTTTGCGCTGGCGAGTTCTTTTTGCACATCCGCTAGCCGTTTAACGGAGGCATCGTCAGTTTCATTCTTTAAGGCGGCTTCCTCGACCTCTAAACGCATTAATTGTCGGTTGACTTGGTCTAATTCCGTTGGGTTGGAGTTCATTTCGACCCGGATTTCAGCAGAAGCCTCATCTACTAAATCTAAGGCCTTATCTGGCAAGTAACGATCCGTAATATAACGATCAGATAACTTGGCAGCGGCCACTAAGGCGTTATCATGAATCCGAACACCATGATGGATTTCAAAGCGTTCCTTTAAGCCACGTAAAATACTGATTGTATCTTCAACACTCGGTTCAGCAACCAATACTTTTTGGAACCGCCGCTCGAGTGCCTTGTCCTTTTCCATGTACTGACGATATTCATCTAACGTCGTGGCCCCGATCAAATGAAGTTCTCCCCGCGCCAACATTGGTTTCAACAAGTTACCGGCGTCCATACTGCCTTCTGTCTTACCAGCACCAACGATATTATGGATTTCATCGATGAACATGATGATCTGCCCATCGCTCTTCTTGATTTCCTTGAGGACGGCTTTGAGTCGTTCTTCAAATTCACCACGATACTTCGCCCCGGCAATCAGAGACCCCATATCTAGTGAGAACAACGTCTTATCTTTTAAGTTCTCCGGCACATCACCACGAACAATTCGTTGTGCTAGACCTTCCACGATGGCCGTTTTCCCAACTCCCGGTTCACCAATCAAGACAGGATTGTTTTTCGTCTTTCGTGACAAGATCCGAATAACGTCCAGAATCTCTTCGTCCCGGCCAATTACTGGATCTTGATTCCCCTGGCGCGCCTGTTTAACCAAGTCGACGCCGTACTTTTCCAAAGCTTGATACTGATCTTCCTGATTACGTGACGTGACCCGTTGACCCCCGCGAATACGATCAACGGCATTCTTGACTTGTCCTGCCATGATGCCTTGCTGATTCAAGTATTTGGTCAACTGATCACCAGTTTGATCCATCAGCGCTAAAGCCAAAGTGTCGGTCGCAAGGTAATCATCACCTAACGCTTTGCGCTTAGCATCGGCAGCCTGCATCAGCGTAGCTAGACTACTGCTCATACTGCCACCGTACTGAACGTTACCACCGCTAACAACGGCAATGTCATCCAGCTCACGGTCGAGCTCTGTTTGTAATTGGTCTAAATCAGCGCCGGCCTCACTAAAGATCTGCCGAACCAGTTCGCCTGGTTGCGTTAAAAATTTAAATAGATGGGGCACCCCAATTTCTTGATGGCGCCGTGTTTGTGCGATTTGTTGTGCCTGTTGTAAGGCTTGTTGTAAACTTTCTGTAAATTGTTCTGGATTCATATTTACGTACCTCCTCAAAAACGGTAGCAAAAAGGCAGCCGTCATAGCTGCCAATTTTTGTTTGACCTTTATTGACTATTAGAGTATAACCCGTAAGGTCAAACAAGGTCAAGGATTTAGTCCTGGTCATAATTATCCTGAACGATTTGTAAGACAACGTCCACGGCTTGGGCCATCACTTGTTCTGAAACGTATTCAAACCGACCGTGCATGTTCTCACCACCAGCAAACAAGTTCGGTGTCGGCAAGCCCATAAATGAGATCTTGGAGCCATCCGTCCCACCACGAACCGGATAAATGGCTGGCGTGATACCGAGATTGAGCATGGCTTGTTTGGCCAATTCAACGACCCGCATATCTTTTTCAATGATTTCGCGCATATTGTAATACTGGTCCTTCATGTCGACCTTGATCCGGGCCACACCGTCAGCCAAATTCAGCCGATCCGCAACCGCCATAAATAACCGTTTACGTGCTTCGAACTTATCGCGGTCATGATCACGAATAATGTAAGTCATCTTAGCGCTGTCAACGGTCCCGTCTAAACTAAGCAAGAAGAAGAACCCTTCACGGCCTTCCGTGTGTTCCGGGACATCATGTGCGGGTAACGCCGATTGAAAATCAACGGCTAACTGCAAGGCGTTGACCATCTTATCCTTAGCTTCCCCTGGATGAACGTTGACACCTGTAATCGTCACCGTCGCTTGGGCCGCGTTGAACGTTTCATACTCCAGTTCACCAAGCGGACCACCATCGACGGTGTAGGCATAATCGGCGCCAAAGGCAGGCACATTAAAGTGATCAGCACCAGTCCCAATTTCTTCATCGGGACCAAAAGCTAACCGAATCTTGCCATGTTTGATCTCAGGATGGGCCAACAAATATTCCGCAGCACTAATGATTTCAGCAACGCCAGACTTATCATCAGCTCCAAGCAGCGTGGTTCCATCAGTTGTGATCAGCGTGTGACCAGCATAGTTCTTTAAGTTTGGGAAGACCGCCGGATCCAGCACATAGTCCCCGTTTCCGAGCTTAATAACTGATTCACCGTCATAATTGTCAACAATTTGTGGATTGACATTTTCCGCGTTAAAGTCAGCCGTATCAATATGTGAAATAAAGCCAAGAGTTTTAACAGCTTTGTCACTATTCGCAGGAATCGTCGCAAAAACGTACGCACTTTGCGCATCCTGTTCAACATCGCTCAAGCCTAAATCAGTGAGCTTACTCATTAATTGCTTTAAAAAGGCCGTTTCACGTGGTGACGAAGGAATTGTCGTTGATTCCTCATCTGAACGACTATTAATTTTGACAAAGGTTAAAAAATCTGAAATTAAGTTTGGATATTTTGACATATGATAACTTCCTTTCCTTATTAAAGTTCATGATTAACTTAGATGAAGGTAAACGGATCAGTATTCAGCTGAGACGCCACAATCTCGATTGGCCAGCCAGCTTGTACACGCCACTGATCAAACAGCTTAGTGAGTTGTGACTTACAAATACTCTCGATATGGTGGCCTGGATCAATGACCGTCAACCCGGCTGCCAGCATATCATGACCGGTGTGATAATAGACATCCCCGGTCACGTAAGCTTGTGCACCTGCTCGCAACGCTTGGGGATAGAACTTACCACCATCGCCGCCCAGGACGGCCACACGGGTAATCCGTTGTCGGGGATCGGCACTGACTAGTCGCAGGCCGCTGACACCAAATACTTGCTTACACTGTTCGGCAAACGCCTGCGCTGATAACGGTGTCGGCAAATCACCGACTCGGCCCATATAATACTGATGACCGCCAGACAACAGTGGCACGACCTGGTAATCCCACGTGTCAGCGGCTAAGTCATTAATGCCCGCTACCGCAGTTGGAATCTGATCGGCTAGTAAGTCGACGCTGAACTGTTCACCCGAGTTGACAGCGTAACGATCTAGCGTGGCACCCACGGTATTCGTTAAGTATTCCTGTACCGTTTCAACTTGATTGGTCGGTACCGTTAAAGTCAACTTAACAGCCTGTGCCCGATACCCAGGAACCAACCCCTGCACATTTTGCAAGTCTAGGGCCGCCGCCAGCCAATCGTTCATGCCGCCCTCAGCACAGTCCAGATTCGTATGGGCCGCGTACACCAAGATGTGGTGAGCTGCAAGTTCTGCATACATTGCTTTCTGAGGATCCTGATAATCAAGATTGTTAGCCGGTCGAAACATGACGGGATGATGAGCAAAAATCATGTCAGCACCGATCGTGATGGCTTCTTGGACAACTTCCGGCCGCACATCCAGGGTAACTAACACCTTGTGGATGTCCTGATGAGGATCGCCGATTTGTAATCCGGTGGGATCATGCTCCCACTTCAACTTGAGTGGCGCAAATTTTTCAAAACGCGCAATTAATTCACTTGCTTGCATCCGTCAAGACTCCTTCAATCAATTTGATTTTAGCGTGAGCCAGCGCTAACTGTTCCTCTGGTATCACTTTAGCCCGTTGCATTTGCGCAACCGCCGCATTTACTCGTTGTAACTCACGTTGCCACTTAGCGATAAACACCGGCGACTTCTCAGCTAGCAGAAACGGGCCAAACATCTGTTCAGCCGTCGTATACGTCACCTGATGATCAACCCGATCAGCACAAAGAATCTCATAAGTATGGCCATCTTCAGCTAGAATTCGTTCAGCTACAATTTGAAACTGATTGGCCGCCAGCCATTCCCGCACGGTCGCTTCACCAACATTAGGCTCGAGTACCAACCGTTGAACACCGGCGAGCTGGGTCGGCCCCTGTTCAAGAATATGGCGAATCAAAGGGCCCCCCATCCCGGCAATCGTGACCGTATCAATACGATCAGCTGGTTCAATCGCAGCAAGACCGTCAGCTAGACGGGCCACTAAGCGATCCGTTAACCCCAGTTTTTGAATCTCATGACGCGCATTTTCAAAGGGCCCCCGGACGACTTCACCAGCTACACCATAACTAATTTGATGATTTAATGCGAGATTAGCTGGCAAATAAGCGTGATCTGACCCAATATCGGCCACGCGGGCGCCCGGCTGAACGAAAGCGCCAACCGTTGCTAATCGTTTTGATAATTGTTTTGCATCCACATACAGTTCCCCTTTAATTCGGGAAGATTTACCCACACGACTAACTTTCAGTGGTTGTGGTCAAATCCACCCGGTTCAATTGTTTTAATTATTCAGTTTAACTAACCACGCACGTCACTCGCTATCCTTAGTATGCACCAAAATCGAAACGTGCTGGTCGTTGAATTACGGGTCGGCTCTTTATCAGAAATACCCAACGAGGTTCAACTAAGATCATGGCAATACCCAATGGCCTGGAAGTTAGCAGTCTGAACAAAGGTCGCACACTAGATTAGACCTTTGTTGGCCAATCATCTTTGACCTTAAAAACCAACGCATTTCAATGGTGATTCAGGATAGCACCCGTATCACCGTACGTTACTAATCATATTTTACCATGCTTCACTGTGAATACGCATTCAGCTGGTTAAATTTTCCTGAAAATCCCTAAGCTTTGTTCAAACTAACTAAAATTCTATTAATGCAAGTTTGGATGACAGGCAGACATGCCATAATATGGCTAATGTCGACTGGCAAGCGACATATTATTTAATGAGAGAAAGTTTGATTAACCATGCGAAAACGTCTTTTAACGACGTCGCCATTTTTGACTGGCCTAAAATTATTAGCTATTCTGCCGCCGGTAGGTATCGGATGGCTGATTTATTTAAGCCGGTGGCAATGGCTGGCGTTACTCAAACATCCACGACAATTCAGTCGGCACGACCCGTTGCTAGGTTTTATCGTCCTATTAATGGGCATCACGACGCTCAATCTCAATCACCACGATTATCGTAGTGTTATTCTGTCTGTCTTAATGCTTTTTGTATTGGGCAATCTTTGGTTGTTGTGTCGTGAGTCCACGCAGTCGATTGCTTGGCACGAGCTTCGTAAATTTATCATCCAATTTGGCTTGTATATTACAATTAGTGGTTTTGCTTTCCACTGGCTTAACCAAGTATTGACATTACCAACGTGGCTGAAGTTCATGCTGGGTGACCTATTATGGGGCTATGCTGCTAATCAGAATCGCTTGTTCGGGTCCGCCTATAATCCAAATGATGCCTGCTGTTTATTATTGATTGCCCTCGGCTTACTATTGACACAGTTAAGTCATGGAAGCGTTCACCCCTTCACGCGCTGGCCGCTCATAAACTGGTTTTTGGTTGGCTTACTTTGTGTGGGCATTTATCAAACCAAATCGCGCACAGGGCTCATGATCATGATAGCCATTCTGATCATGACGACTTACCAGCTTTGCCGTCACCATCGCATTTTGGTTACAACAATATTGATTGCTGGCAGTTTAGTTGTCTGGCACGTTTTCCCCAGAAGTGCTTCGACCATCACCGCGCTTCAAAGTCGCTTGACGATTTGGCACAACAGCTTCACCGTTTTCAAACAAGCCCCGTACCTCGGCGTGACGTATTTTGGCTTTGCCCGGCACTATTTGCAATTGACGGGAACCTACGTCCCACACGCCCACGATATTTTGCTCATGCTACTAGCTTCTTTTGGTATCCTAGGCGGTGCCGGCTTTATTTACTTAGTCCTCAGCAGTGGCTGGCACTTAACCAAATATTGGCACCAGTATCGTACGCCAAATTTGCGTTACTTTATGATGACTTTGCCCATCATTCTAGCCTATGGATTGACGGACTTCGTTTTATCTTCTATGCAAGTATTGATTATTATTTTGCTCATTATCGCTTGTTGGCACCACGAACAACAATTGCGGCCAATCATTAGCCCTCACAAGTATCAGTCTCCACTTATCTGACACTTTTCATCGCCATCAATTTCGAACGGGCAGTAATGCCCCATTTCAAAAATAGTGTGCGCTGTCGGTCATCAAGCCGCAACACACACTATTTTTAGCGTACCGTTAACCAAATCGGCGATATGCCAACACAGTTAACGGCATAAAAATCACAATAATAAGGAAACCACTTAACAGTACACCAAATGCATCGGGCCCCCAATGGCCAGTCCGCAAAATTGTGCGCATCGCGGTAATTGTTAGACTGACCGGATTCAATCGGACAATTGTTTGCAACAAATGTGGTAACGTCTTAGTCGGAATAAAGGCGTTAGATAAAAAGGTCAGCACTAAAATAATGATCATTGACAGGCTGCCAATCAGGGCCGCATTTTTGACCATTAAACCAACTAAAGCAAAGACCCATGAAAGCGACCATCCAACAAATACTGCCAGCAGTAAAACGCCGATCAATACTAGTGGACTAACAATGGGTCGCCAGCCCATCATAAAAGCTGTCACCAGTGCCATCAAGCCAGAAATAAGCAATCGGAAAACATCCCCCACTAACTGACCGGCTAACGGTACGATCGGTGAAATCGGTAGCGTCTTGAAGCGGTCAAACACCCCCGCGTTAATGTCTTCACGTAATTGCTGTCCGGATCCCGATGCTGCATTCAAAATACTTTGAATCAAAATACCGGTAACTAGCATTGGTAAATAGGCCTGGACACTGCCCGCAATGGCCCCACCAAACAAGTAACCGAATAATAGGGTAAAAATAATTGGTTGTATCACCACGTCACTAACATTATCTGGATTATGCCACATTTTTAATAAGTTCCGATGCGTCATTGTCAAAACATGACTTAACTCTGCTGGTTGTTTGATTTCCATCGCTTTGACCTCCTCTAATTTGTGCCCACGGTCAGTTTAAAAAACACATCATCGAGCGACGGCGCGTGCATCGCAAAGTTAGTGACCGTGATTTGAGCAGCTTGTAACCGCATCAGAATTTCAGTGACCGGCGTCAAGTTAGCGGTATCCAACGGCACTGTTAGGGTCCGTTCCGCAACACGGACATCTTGACCGAGCATGACTTGTAAGATATCCTTAGCCGGTGGGACGGCCGTCGTCGCACTGACTTCCAATTCAAGCTCTTGACCCCCTACTGTTTGTTTCAAAGCGGTGGGTGTCCCACTGGCAACTAACTGGCCATGATCTATGAGCGCAATGTGGTCGGCTAACTGGTCAGCTTCCTCTAAGTACTGAGTCGTTAGCACCACAGTCGAACCATCGGCCACCAGTTGACGAATCGCTTGCCACATCTGCGCTCTTGTCCGCGGATCCAAGCCCGTGGTCGGTTCATCGAGAAAAAGAATGGCCGGTTTACCAATCAAGCTAACCGCCAAATCTAATCGTCGCCGCATCCCGCCAGAAAATGTGGCCAAAACGTGATCCGCAGAATGCTTCAAATCAAAATCCGTCAGTAATTCCATCGCTCGATGCTTCGCCGCCGCACGGCTTAAACCATTCAAGCGCCCAAAAATCTGCAAGTTTTCCCGCGCACTCAGGTCCTGATCGATACTAGCGGTTTGACCGGTCAAACCAAACTGCTGGCGAACGCGTCGGGCTTGCGACAATGAATCAAAGCCATTGACTAAGATTTTCCCAGCATCTTGTCGCAATAGGGTCGTCATCATCCTGATGACCGTCGTTTTACCCGCACCATTAGGACCCAATAAGCCAAAAATTTCACCCCGTTGGACTTGCAGTGACAAGTCTTGAACGGCGACTTTCGTTCCAAATCGCTTCTGAACATGGGTCATTTGAATCATCATTTCTTCATCCAAGTTAAAACCTCCCGCAAATTAATCAGGTGCCCTGACTAAATATATGTTAAGGCCCCCTGACTAAATTGTCAACGACTAATTATTGACCATCAATCTAAAAATCAACTAACCTTAACGTACCGCATACCAAAGAATGTTGTATACTTAAGAAAAGAACGAATGGAATGATCAATCGTGACAACGAATATTAAGGCGGAACTAGTCGCCGGAAAATTGGCCGAGTACGAACAACTAAGCAAAATTTATGATGACATTGTCAAGCAGGCCCGTCCAAGAATAACTGTTGAAGGTCAGGGCAAGATTCTACTAGCACTAGCCGATGAGGACCACCTCTCACAAAAACAGTTGGCAAGTCGCCTTGGCATGTCGCCGCAATCAACGAGCGAGTTCGTCTATAAACTTGTCAATCGTCAGCTGGTCACTTTATCCAAGTCCACCAAAGATCGCCGCGTCAACCTTGTGAACTTAACGGCTGCTGGTCGCAAAGAGATTGCATCCGCAGCCCAGGAGGTCCCCCCATTTGTCAATACGCTTTCTGACGACGAGCTCGATCAACTGGCACCCTTGTTAACCAAAATTACCACCGCGATGTATGCGGATATTGACGCTGCCAACCCGACTTTGAGCGTTAAGTTTCACAAATTATTTGCTAGTCGGTACTTGAAACAGTTTAAAAAGTAAATCATATGCCACCTGCCCGTCATTTTTAGATGACCTCTTGCTCCGAATTAACCCTGAATCAGTATTTGGCTCTAAACAAACTTAAAGGCGGACCAATTCAGTTACGAATTGGTTCGCCTTTAGTGATTATTTAACTTTTAACAGGAATCATAGTTTACCATTTATAATCAATTGGGTCCTGTAAGCCCCGGCCAGTCGCTTTGTCCAACATAATGCGTTGTTCAAAGTGCGCCACATTTCGTTTAGTCTCCTTGACCATATCCGGATTGACTGAAACATAGTCGATGCCGCTTTGAATCAGGAAGTTAGTAAACTCTGGGTACTCTGATGGTGCTTGACCACAAATCGAAACCGTCTTGCCATCTTTATGGGCTGTCTTAATCAGGTGCCGAATCGCTCGTTTAACGGCCAAGTTCCGCTCATCAAAGAGGTGAGCCACCGTATCATTATTACGATCACAACCCAGAATCAACATTGCAAGGTCATTCGAACCGATCGAATAGCCATCAACGAATTGATTGAATTGGTCGGCCAAAATAATGTTGGTTGGGATTTCAGCCATCATATAGACTTTGAAGTCAGCACTCCGAGCTAGGCCTTCATCGCGCATAATGGTCGTTACTTTTTGTGCTTCGTCAACGGTTCGTACGAATGGAATCATGACATTTAAATTCTTCAACCCAAATTCGTTCCGAACTTTCTTGACCGCAGCCAGTTCCAACTTGAAGGCCTCGATATACTTGGAATCATAGTACCGAGATGCACCCCGCCAACCCAGTAAATCAGCTGGTTCATGCGGCTCGTATTTGTCGCCACCCTTTAGATTACGATATTCGCTCGACTTAAAGTCTGAGAAGCGTAGGACGACTGGCCGTGGTGCCATTGCCCGAACAACCTTCGCGATACCATCCGCCAGCATATTGACCACCTTTTCAGGGTGACCCTGCTCGATCAAGTATAGTGGATGTTCATGAATAAAGGTTGTCCATAGGAACTCTTCGCGCATTAAGCCGATTCCATCAGCTGGTAAACTTGAATATTTGTCAGCCAAATCAGGATCACCCAAATTCATCATCACGCCCGTAGCAGTTGGAGCAAAGCTCTCGGCCGCAATCACCTGACCAGCAACCGCCGTAGCACCACTCTTTGGCTTCAACATGCCAGCGACTTTACCTTGATAAACAACCCCGTTCTTAGCATCGACGGTTACGACATCGCCGGTCTTCAAGACGTCGGTTGCCGCGACTTTCTTACTTTTAGTGCCGACAATACATGGAATCTGCATCTCACGAGAAACGATCGCAGCGTGACAAGTCATGCCGCCGTTATTAGTCACGATCGCTGCAGCTTTCTTCATTGCCGGTACCCAATCTGGTGATGTCATTAACGTCACTAACACTTCGCCTTGCTTGAACTGATCAATGTCTTTCGGATTATCAATGACATGCACGACCCCACTGGCTAAGCCCGGACTAGCTGGTAACCCCCGGACGATAACTTTAGCATCCGCCTCATCCACAACATCTTCATCGTCAGCTGCATCTTTGTGCTTATTACGCTGTGACCAAACTGTTTCTGGCCGCGCTTGAACGATCCATAGCCGGTTGGTATTCGTGTCCAAAGCGTATTCCATGTCCATATAACAACCGTAATGCCGTTCGATTTCTTTAGCGTAGCCGGCCAATTCAATGACTTGCGCATCTGTTAATACTGGCTGACCCTGTAATTCATCGGGGACGGACTCTTCCTTAGTCCCGCCACCCGGTAACCGCATTAATTGGACAGGTTGTTTGATAATATTCTTTTCAACGATTTTCATTGATTGTTTATCGATAACAAAGTGATCCGGCGTAACTTTGCCCAACACAATATATTCACCCAAACCATAAATGGCATCGATCACGATCTTGGAAGCATCCCCATCCGCTACATTGACGGAGAACATGATCCCGGAAGCCTTAGAAAAGACCATCATTTGAATCGCCGCTGAGAGGGCCACTTTTTCGTGTGGAAAATGCTGTTTGTGCCGATAATATGTCGCGCGATCCGTGAACAGTGACGAGTAACATTGTTGAACCCGATTAACGACATCGGCAGCACCTTTAATATTTAAGTAAGATTCTTGTTGGCCGGCAAATGAAGCGTTTGGTAAGTCTTCCGCAGTCGCTGAAGAGCGAATCGCCACGAACGGATCAGTTTGCCCCATTTTCTTAGCGAGATCCGCATAGGCTTGTTCAATATCAGCCGCCAGATCTGCGGGCATTGTCGCATTCACGATCAAGTTACGAATTTGTTCGCACGCAGTATGCAATTCATCAGAATTTTCATAATCCTGAATGCTGGCTAACAAATCATTGACCTTATCATTCAATCCCGTCTGGGTCATGAAGTACTGATACGCCCGGGCGGTGGTCGCAAAGCCATATGGGACTGGAACATCCATCGATGACGTCATTTCACCCAGTGAAGACGACTTACCGCCCACTAGGTTCACATCTTCGCGGTGTAATTCATCAAACCATAAAACGTTTGCCGTATCACGACTACTCATAAGATTACCTCCCTATGTTCCTGCACTTGAATATCATCATTATCAAACTTAAGTTCTGTAAGCGTTTACATTAACCATTTATATTGTAGTTCATTTTTACACAAAGTAAAACCCATTTTCATTATTTTATCGGCAAAATATAGTTGGTGATGTTGACTGGTTACGCCCGTTAAAGTTCAACACAGGCTTGAAAGAAAAGGCATTTAATGGGGACATGTTTTCAAATCAACTCGGATTATAATGATAAACTGTAAGGCCAACTAATTAACGAACTTATTTCACAATATACGAAATCAACTCATTGTGGACGACGCAACCCAGTGTTTATCAAAAAAACGCAAAGTAGCCAGCGGTGATTACTTTCATCACCGCTGGCTACTTTAAGCGTCTAGCACTACAACTATGACTTAAGTCTAAATCGATATTTCACTAATCCGCAAGCGTTTCAACTGGTAGTTGCATCCCTTTCCAGCCTTCCAGTGCTCCTGCCAATTCGTATGCTTCAAAACCTGCGGATAGTAGCACGAGTAACGCCGTCTTGCCAAGGGTTGTTCCCCCCGTCCAATCATACACGACATAGGTCTTCGCCGGATCCAGTTCACCGATTCTGGTTGCCAGATCCTTGGCAGGCATCGCGATTGCACCCTTGATTTGATCTTTCTTCACTTGGGCCGGTGCATTCCGAACATCTAAGACGACGTACTTGCCCGTCGCATTTTGCATATCGGCTAAAACGGTGTGATGATCGATGTATAAGCTTAAATATGTTGTTAACAATTCAATTTTCTTGTCATTCATGATTAATTGCCTCACTTTTTAATTGTTGGGTGCCTTGCTTGATTTTATCCAATAAGCCTTTAAACTGCTGCTGCTCTTGAACCGTAAACGACGCAAAAATTGTTGTAACCGCCTTAAAATTGGCCGGTAAAAATTGCGTCAAAACACTACTACCGGCGGCGGTCAAATGAATGGCAACCGTCCGCTTATCATCTTGTGGATGCTGCTTTTCCACCCAGCCTCGCTTTTGCAAGCCGACCAGTAACTTGCTCACAGTCGCCCGAGCAGACCCTAGCTTTGTGGCTAACTCCGACGGCAATAGCGTGTGATCAGTTTCATTTTCCAGCAACATTAAAATAATAAACTTGGATTCTGAAAGTTGATATTGATCGAGTAATTGTTCATAGGTGGCTTGCATGGTTCGAAATGTCCACTGAAAATCCAGAAAAGCCAACACCTGCTCAGCATCCGCCGAGCTACTTGCTTTGCCCAGTGTCAATTGCACTCGCTGTTTATCTGGTCGATCACGAAACGAAAAGTCAGGCATTGAAATCCTTCTTTCTAAAGTTAATTAGCCGGCTAACTACTTTTAGAAGTATACACGCTTTTTCATCATCGTCAACCCTTAAATCGGACTAGCCGTTATTCGAAACACTCACCATTCAAATAACCCTAGCCATCAAGCACCACGACATTTTTCGTTTAAACTGATGCAGATTGAAATCAATAGATTAGCGTGCGCGACTCAACAGAAAACAAGCAGTCAGTTGTGAAACCTCCCAACACTCATGAACCCTGCGCACACCAGGTCCAGTACAATTGACACTCACCATAATCGCATATGCTATACTGATGATCACGATACCTATTGATTTGGAGGAGTACCCTAATGCACAAATTAGCTATTTTGGTGATGACAATTGGCCTTGCACTTGCTGGTTGTACGACCCAAACATTCGCTCCAGTGAAGCATCATCGGTCCGTCAAAGCGACGACCCAAAAAGTGATTCAAGCACCAACCAAAACATGGACTTTTGGTCAAGTCGTTAGTTCCAGCCAAACAAAACACGGCGTCGCCAGCAATTTAGACATTTCCGTGGTTGACAAAACTACTGCCCAATCAAGCTGGACCACTAGTAACGGCCAATTTTTGTCCGCCGGCGTCAAACATCGTCAAGTTTCGTACGCCAAATGGCACCATGATCAGCAACGCCATATCATGAAAAGTTACCGACACCGGCTGCATCACATGTCAGTTAGTCAAATCAACGCGGTTTTGAAAAAGCTCGGTGCCTCAATCCAGATTAACAAACTGACTGACTTAATTTACTTGGAATCCGGCAATCACACCGATCCGTTACCAGTCAACACCGCCTTTGCTGCTAAGGGGCACCACCTTTACGCTGTCAACATTCAATATTCAGATACTGAGCAGGCAACGACCATTGAACTGGGCCGCGATTTCACTGATACCAGTGCCAAGGCTGCGCCTAAACACGTCAACGTAACGAATTTGAATGGTACCTGGATCGCTGCCGAAACTACGACTAGCGCTAGCGATACAGGCAAGTTGCTGATCAAAGATGGCTACCTATATCAGCATCGTTATGATAGTTATGAACGATCTGCTATCCAGGACCTCAGTCACTATTCATTAGGCTCACTGAATCAAAACGTGACCTATGCGGCCTTCAAAACCGATGCAGCCCACGCTGGCTATCAATTAACACATACCGCCGTTGCCAGTGGTGATAGTACCGGTATGTTATATCTCATCATCAACGCTAATAAAATCATCCGTATCAATCAGCAGATTGTTACGACCTATACGAAAACCAGTGCCGTTGTCGCTGCTAACGACCTACCGAAAACAGACGTTGATTTATTTAAGCAAATGGATCAAAAAAAAGCTGGTGAAGTCGCCACGACGATTACGGTAAAGGCCGGTCCCGCGCAAGTTGGCATGACCAATAGTATTAACTATCTAACCGACCCCAATGCTGGTCAAATTACAGAGACAATCGTGGTCAACTAACAACCAGGCGCTTCATTTGAAAAATTATCAGGTAGTCACTTATCAAAAACGCTACTTCATAAAGCGCGCAGCAAAAGCCCTGTTGACCTAATTCCCACATCAAAATAAGCACGTTGTAAAACCACACTCTGGTGATTTTTACAACGTGCTTATTTTGTCATCGAACATCTGCACAGCATCAATAATTTTATGATTAACACAGTAACGCAATTTCACGACACCTCAAGCCGATTCAGAAAGTGGTCTGGTCAACTTACATCCCAGTTTGACACGACAATTGTCCCGCTTTAATCATGAAGAATACGACTAATTACGAGGTTAGCCCCTAATCATGCTCGTATTCACGTTTTAGTCGCATCCATCCTGCATGCAGACCCAAAGCCGTTGTAAAGGACAATAACCAGGTCAAACCATAACACAGCGCAATGCTCAGCCAGGGAGCCTTGACCATCAAAGTACGACCAAAACCGCGCCACAACAATTCAGACCAGAAAACATTCGCTAAGTATGCCTTATAGGCCATACCAGCAAAGAAATGTACAAATTTGCTAAAAGGCCGTTGACGACGAACTTGAATCTCACACAATGCCGCCAACAGGCCGATGACTGCTAGCGCATACCCCGTCATTGATGGTTTGTAATACGGGGCGTTGCGCAAATTAACCGGGAAGCCGTAACTGAACAGTTCCCAATTAGTCCAGATCAGGCCAACTAACCATAGACCAAGTAATCCCGGCCACCACTTGTTAAGCATGCGCTGAAAGGTATCTCGAAACACCCAAGCTAACATGCCATAGAACCCGAAAATCTGGAAACTGATAAAAAGCCGGTCCAGTAAATACCAACCACGGCTGTGAGGACCATGGAAAACTTGTTGGTTATAAAACCACAACCAAAGAACGGCGACCAGTGTTGTACCGCCAAATACGATCCAGCCGCGTCGAGGTCGAGACTGACACCAACGGCCAAGCGCCCAGAATAACGGCATTAATATGATAAATTGTAGCATCATGGTGTTATACCACAGATGAGGCGCTGCATTACCATTAACGAACTGCCAGAAAAATCCCCGCCAGTCATGATACTGGCTAACTTGCTGCAATTGTGGCATCAAGATTAAGTAGATCGTGGTCCACCAAATCGTTGGAATAAACAGCGCATGCCATTGCTGGCGCAGATAGTCGGTATAGGTCAACGCGGTCTGATTAAGCGTCAAACGCGTCGTCGTATAGAGAATGCCAAAAATAAAGGCCGGTGCCGTATACTTGACCAGATTATAAACAACACCAATCCCAGTTTGCATGGCAATCGACGGCCCACTTGCCAATGCGTCTGTGAGAATCGGTTGGGCCATCACCGCAGTACAGGCCCCTAGTTTGAGGTAATCGCCAACGTCAGTGACCTCCATCGACGGACTAGAAATCATCGTCACTGCTAACACCTCTTCGAATTTTTACCAGATCAACCGATGGTCAACCTTAAACCCAGTCTAATAGATTCCCATGGGATTACAAGTACACTTCGCGAACATTACCAGCTAATGATTGTATTTTTTGATACGATTCCAACTGCTTTACCCTTCAAGCAAACCATACACTTAAGCGACCATTTAGGCAAAAAATCGCGTCAGACCAGTCAGCATTAGCCGATTTACGGTCAGATACGATCGTGATTTCTTTATTATAGATTCCTTTACAGATTTCAATCCGGTGGTCTAAGTCCAACTTGCAAGTACTAGGCTGAGCAGTATCCAACCACCAGATTACTCAGCGTTTTGGTCCAACAACACAATGGCCTTTCCAAAACTGTCTGCCGCTTGCAAATAAGCATGGGCCGCCGGTACCTGATTAAAGTTAAAAATCCGAGCAGGGGCGACCGACACATGATATGCTGCGATGAAGTCAAATAAATCTTGCAACAATGTCTGAGAAACATCGCCAGAGGAAAAGCCCGTTAAATAACACCCATTCGGAATATCACTAATCGGGTCAAAATCAGGAACGGTCCACAGCCCACCTAATTCGCCCGTCATATTTACAATGCCGCCTTCGTTGAGATGCGACAACGAATCTTTGACACTGAGCGGACCAATCAAGTCGACAATTTTATCAAAATGAGCCGTTGCGGCTGGTAAACGAGCGCTATCCGGAGCGACAATGACCTCATCAAAGCCAGCATCAATTAATTGTTGGCGCTTAACTAGCCGCCGAGTAGTCCCGGCCACATGGATCTTCGGATTATAAGCCTTGATCAGATTTAAATCAGCAATCCCAACCCCACTAGTAGCTGCTCGAATTAGCACCCGGTCCGTCGCTTTAAGCTGCAAAGACTTAAAAATGCCATAGGCCGTGTAGTAGGTCTCAGGGGTTGCCACCAATGAGGCAATCGATAGATTCGTTTTGATCGGATAAACCTGCTCGTTCGGTAATAATACGTATTCGGCATAACTACCATCATATGCCCGACCCATCTCACCCATGATTGAAACCACACGTTGCCCAGACGTGAATGTTGCTGGCGCACTGGTCTCATCGACCACACCAACTACTTCGATTCCGAGCACTCGTGGGAACTGCACGCTCGGTGACTTGCCTTCCCGCGTAAAGATTTCTGAGTGGTTGATACCAAAACCTAAAACTTTTACCCGGGTCCACCCCGGTTTGACGTTCGGTTTAGGAAGCGTCGTTAATTGTAACGCTTCTGGTCCACCTGGTTGGTTCACGACGTATACTTGCAACTTTGCTACCTCCGTTCGTTTTTAATGCCAATTTAACGATAGCTGAGATTCACGCTTTTCGCAATTAATTAATCCCCTGCGGAATATCACCGTTAATATCAGCATTGTAATCATTTAGTCAATCGTCGCCAGAGGTCGCCGGCCACCGTCAAACCGATACCAGTCATTAACACTAATACGATCACTATTAAAGTTAGCCAGCCACTAATAGCCGGCACTCCCCAATCACTGCTAGCTAATCCGATGGTCAACAAACAGTTCAAGCCGATGGTCACCCCAACTGCGCGACTAGGCCGTCCCCGCCAAAATGGACCACTAGTACGAGTCATCAAGATTGTTAACATTGCACTAAATATGAGATAGACGTAAAGACTAGTGCTCAACTGACCGGCAGACAACCCCAAACCATGCAGCCAGACTATCAAACCAACACCCACAGCTGTCCAACCAGTCGCTAGGAACCCCGCAATTTTGCTTAAGCGGGGCATATCCCACTGTTCGGGACGATGGCGAATGGTTGTGCGATCAGTGCCAAGGACCAATGTTACTAAATCATTCAGAATAGCCACTAATACCATCGCATTCAGCGACAATGGCACGTAATCTAGCCATAAATAGCCGATTGTTAAAAGCACGGTCAGTTCGACCGTCCGAGTGAGTTTGGTAATTGTCCAAGTCAGCATCCGCTGGTAGACGCGATGACCATTGTCTAAAATCGTCAGAATATTTGCCAAACCACCCGTTAACAGGACGAACTTAGCACTTCGTTTGGCTAAATCAGTGGCATTGTCAACGGCAATCCCAACCTCCGACTGCTTTAATGCTGGCGCATCATTAACACCATCGCCCGTCATCCCCACCACGTAACCCGCGCGCTGCATAGCTTTGACAATTGCCAATTTATTCTCTGGAACAACTTCGGCAATCCCGGCAACTTGCGCTAACGGTCGCGAGTGCGTTTTAAAGGTCTGGTAGGAAACCACTTGGCCCTTTAATCCAACCGCATCAGCCACAGCCTGTGCTGTTTTTAAATTATCGCCTGTCAGCATAATCGTTTTAACGCCCCGGTGTTGAATCCTTTTTAAGGCCGCCGCACTATCTGGGCGCGGTTGATCTTGCAAAATCAACACACCTTGTAAAACATTATTAATCATGACCGCCACTGAACGGCCCCGGGTCAAATCCAGTTGGTCGATTGCTAAAGCCGGTTGCTGTGCGGTTAACTCGTACAAACGACTAAGTGCACCAATACGTACCCGCACAACTGTTGGCGCTTCACCAACTAGCGCTTCGGCATAACCAACACTTGCATCAAATGGCTTAAATTCCTGCTGTGGCAGCCGTTTCAACTGATAGCGATGAGCAAAGTTCACAATTGCTTGATCCACCACGCTAGGATGTCGCGAATCGGTCGCGCTAGCTGCTAACCGCAACAATTGCTGATCTGATCTGGCCGACAAATTTTTAAACTGCACGACTTGCGGCTGATTTGTCGTTATCGTTCCCGTTTTGTCAACAAGTAATAAATTCAAATTGGCAGCTTCCTGAATACCCGTTAATTCACTGACCAGAATCCGCTGCCGGCTAAGTTCACGGGCTTCTACCGAATTTGCAACTGCAAAACTTGACGGCATTGCAATCGGAATCGTCGCAATGAACAGCATCGCTAGAAACGGTAACATCTGAATCATATCTGCATGGCGAATTAACGCTATCCCAACAATGATGAGTGCTAGAGCACTATCTAACAATGCCAAATAACCAATAATTTTACCCAATAATCGTTGTAAATGACCAGGCGCATTGTTTTGATTAATCAAACTGACTGTTTTTCCAGCCCGACTATGACTTCCAGTCGCCAGTACGCGTGCTAAAGTTTCCCCGGCTACCACCATTGTGCCTGCAAAGGCCGTTTCACCCGACGTATGGATAACTGCAACGGATTCACCGGTTATTGAGCTTTCATCCGTATAAATTGGATTCGTCAACACACGAATATCAGCCGGGATTACACTCCCTACCTGTAAACTAATCAGATCACCCACAACTAAAGCCTTCGCATCAATCAACTGCCAATGACCAGCACGACGTACCGAACTGGTTGGCGTCAATTGATGCGCCAGCTCCTGTAAAACCAAGGCCGCACGTCGCGATTGAATTGCACCATTGACGGCTGCAAAGACCAGCATTAACGCAATAAAGCCAGCCTGAATTTCTTTACCCAAAACAACTTCAATAACTAAGGCTCCCTCCAAAATCCATGCCGATGGTTCCCATAGACGACTGACTACGGCCTTAAAAAAGTTAAACGTTGGTTCTGGGACATCATTAAATCCATCTGCCGCTAGTTTAGCGGCTGCTTGTTGCTCCGTTAAATCTTCAATCATGTCTGCACCTCGAATTTGACAAGCACCACTGGCAACCTAACTGTCGAATCAGGTTTATCACAAATAATTAGTCAAACATCACGTTATTTGGGAAGTGTGCCAACCGAGCACCGTCAGCACCTAATTCTTCCTCAATCCGCAATAATTGATTATATTTTTCAACGCGTTCAGAGCGGGCTGGCGCACCAGCTTTTAGCTGAGCCGCATTGGTGGCCACTGTGAAATCAGCGACGAAAGTATCACCAGTTTCGCCAGATCGGTGTGACATCATCGTGGCATAACCATTTTTGCGAGCTAGCCGAATCGCGGCCAAAGTTTCGGTAACGGTCCCGATTTGATTTAATTTAATTAAAATATTGTTAGCCATCCCCCGCTGAATTGCTTGCCGAATTAATTGCGGATTAGTGCAAACCGGATCGTCAGCCACAATCTGAAGCTGGTCACCATGAGCAGCTGTAAAGCTTGCAAAGTTATCCCAGTCCTCTTCCCCGTATGGGTCCTCAATTGAAACGATTTCTGGAAATTTCGCTAATAACTGCAGATAATAATCGCCAAGAGCTGCCGGCGTGTACGTTTTGCCTTCAAAGTCATAATTGTGGGTCGTTCGATTATAAAAATACGAGGCCGCCGCGTCAAAAGCAATCGCAATTTCTTTACCAGGTGTATAACCAGCTTTAATAATCGCATCATGTAATATTTGCAAGGCTTCTTCTGAGTTTTTAAGATCAGGCGCAAAGCCACCCTCATCACCTAAACCAGTCGTGTACCCGGCATCTTCGATAACTTTTTTCAAAGTATGATAAGTATTCACGATCTTTTCAAAACCGTCCCGAAAACTGGTTCGTTCGACCGGTGTAATCATGAATTCTTGAATATCAATGCCATTATCTGCATGCTCCCCACCATTGATCACGTTATGAAATGTTTGGGGTAGCTCTAAATCAGTGCCACCTAAGTAACGATAAAGCGGCTGCTGTAATGCGTTTGCCGCCGCTCGTGCCGTTGCCATTGAAACACCCAAAATAGCATTCGCACCCAGACGCGCTTTGTTAGGCGTACCATCTAGGTCAATCATGATTTGATCAATATGGGCTTGGTTAAACGGGTCAGCACCATGTAAAGCATGATTAATGACCGTATTAACATTATTAACAGCCTTAAGAACACCTTTGCCGGCTAAACGATCACCACCATCGCGTAATTCAACTGCCTCTTTTTCTCCAGTCGAAGCTCCCGATGGTACTTCCGCGCGTCCTAGCGTCCCATCTGACAAAATAACGTCAGCCTCAACTGTTGGATTACCCCGTGAATCAAAAATTTCGCGAGCCTTTACCGTTTCAATAACTTGTTTTTCCATATCAATCTCTCCTTCTTAACCAAAAAGAAAAGACGCCTACTGTCTGAAAAACAAACAGTAGACGTCATCAAATTGATTATCAATTATTATGTGGCGAACGTCATCGCCGATTAACTTTTGAACAACTAAAGATTACACCTTCTCAAAACAATGTCAATCTTTTTATAACATTTTTATCGTTGACCAGCTTGACGCGTCTTCATTGCCAATATCATGGTCCCCAATTCAATCAGCACTAAAATCAGCAATAACCCCAACGCCATGGTTGACCCTAACGCTGTCCGATGCGCACTAGTTCCAGTCGTCTGTACTTGAACTAACGTGATAACGGCGGACACGACTGAAGTCCCAATGGCCCCTGCAAACTGCTGCATGGTATTGAACACGGCATTGCCATCAGCTTGATGCTCAGCTGACAACTGCTGTAAGCCACTCGTCATCGTATTACCCATGGTTAAGCCAATACCAATCATTAATAAAATGTAAATGGCTAAAATCAAACCGCCTGACAGGTGCATCCCCAACACCGTAAACAGTGCCATGGCAATAACCAAAATTGTTGAACCCGTTAGGACTGGTTTGGCTGCACCCAGACTGTCTAGAATACGTCCACCTAGTGGGGCAAAAACAGCCCCGATTGCCGCGCCAGGTAGTACAAACAAGCCAGCTAACAAAGCACTCTTGCCGTTCACTAACTGGATGTAGTTGGGCAATATGAAGGCCAACCCGAGGGCACAGATTTGAACCAAAAAGTACGCCATTAAGTGCAAATCATAAGATTTTGTGGTAAAAATCGCCAGATTGATTAGCTGTTGTGCCGCTCGACGTGTGCGGATAACGAACCCCACAAGACCAATCAGACCGACTACTAGCCAAGCCACAAAAATCAGTGGTTGCGTGGTAATCGTGGCTAATTTGCTAAATCCAATTGTAAAGCCAACGAATAAGAGGACGATCATCAGCCAACCGACCACATCAAATCCAACTTTAACTGTCGGCTGGGCTTGCCGAATCGCATATAGCCCTAACACAAGTGAAATCACGAGTACCGGGATCAGCAGCACGAAAATCCAATGCCAATCCATCCAACTAACGATCAAGCCCCCAAAAGTCGGCCCCAGTGCTGGGGCGATTGCGGTAATCAGCGTGCCAATTCCCATCAAGGTCCCTTTCTGCCGTGCCGGTGCCCAATCAATAATAATATTAAACATCAACGGTAAAGCAATCCCAGTTCCCAGTCCTTGAATGATTCGTCCAGTGACTAAAACGGGAAAACTGGTCGCGGTCGCGTCAACGACCAATCCCAGTATAAACAATAAATTGGCTGTCACAAACAGCGTTTTAGTGCGAAAACGGCGTTTCAGAAACGCCGAAATTGGTACAATAATTGCAACTACTAACAAGTAAGCCGTGGTCATCCACTGGACCGTCGCCGTATTGAGTGCAAATTCTCGCATCAACTTAGGGAAAGTGATATTCATCGCAGTCTCCACGATCACTCCGCAAAATGAAAGTAATCCGGCAGCCACGATTGCAAGAATCAATTTGAGGTCAACACGTTTTTCCATACTTAAAATCAGCTCCTTAACCTATAGTTCGAATACGAACTAATTAACTATTTTAGCACACTATTTCAAAATTTTAAGTCCTATTTTAATTGACTTTTTAACAATTAGTTCTTATAATTCACTTTAGTTAGAATACGTACCATAATATCATTAAGGAGTCCTCCCATGCAAGATTCATTAGGAATCATGATTAAGAAAGCGAACAATGCATTAGCCAGGGACTCAGACCATTATGCAAAATCACTGGGACTAACTGGCATGCAAATCAGTACGATCAACTTTATTGCCAACAATGAACAGCATCACGACCTCTTCCAACGGGACTTAGAATTAGAGTTCAATATTCGTAAAGCAACCTGTTCCAGCCTCGTTTCCAAAATGGAAGCCGCTGATTTACTCATTCGCGTGCCAGCAAAGGACGATGGTCGCTACAAACGACTACTCCTAACACCCAAGGCCCGCCAATTAGCCACCAAGATCGAACGTTTCTTTGAAACCAGTGAACAACGAATGGCGACAATTTTAGGGGTAAATACCGCCGAAACTTACGAAGCCCTGCGACAAATTGCCGTTGCTTTTTCAACACCGACCCATGCACCTGAAAATTGGTACTAACCGTTCAAAGACCCGCTGACAGTCACTGACTGCCAGCGGGTCTTTGATTTTACGATCGATCAACACCGATTACTCGGCCAAAAAACGTGTAAACAGCTGTTGATAAATTGCAATAAAGTCATAAAACATCTGTTTTGGTAAACTTTCATTGACCTGATGTTGGGTCATATTACCCGGTCCATAAACCGCAAAGGGAAAAGCGGCTGGTTGACGCTTAGCCAAATTAGAAGCATCGGTAATTCCCGGACTTGAGGCAACGACAACATCGCGGCCAGCATAAGGCTTGCCAATGGCCTGCACTAACTTTACTAACCGATTATCAGCCGTGGTTGCAATTGGTGACTCATTCATGATAACGGTCATCTTAATGTCAGCACCTTGCTGATTATATGCCGCGATCAGGTCCGTTAATTTTTGGGTCACTTGGTCATTATCGTATTCCGGAATCGTCCGCACATTAACGAGTGCAGTCGCTAAATCGGGTAACGAATTTACTTGGTCCCCACCGTTTAACACGTCAATGTTAAATCTGACCGGTCCCATCTCGCCTGCCGGAATCGTTTCAAAGTAGTCATTGGCTTCATTGAGTAATTTAATCAGCGGGACTAAGGCATTATAGCCGCGTTCGGGTGTCGAACTGTGTACTGCCTTACCCTTAGACGTCAATTTTAAGTCATAAGACCCCTTCTGCTCAGCCGCTGTTCCATAAACCGTTGAAGGTTCAGCAATCAGTAAACCAGCTGCATCTTGCATCGCCCCTTGTTGATAAAAGGCAGCAGAACCAGCTTCACCAACTTCTTCGCCCATTGTCGCCAACAAGCGAATGGTGCCATGTTTAGGGCCACCTTGCTGCTGAATATTGATCATCGCAACGACTAATGCGACTAAACCAGCCTTCATATCCGTGACACCCCGACCAAATAACTGACCGGATTTTTCTACTAAGGTGAAAGGATCGGTGTCCCACGCCGCCAGGTCACCCGCCGCAACCACATCCATATGACCGGAAACTGCTAAAACAGGCTTCCCATGACCAATCTCAGCAACTAGATTTGCACGATCACCGGTAATGGGGTGAATTTTAGCTGAAATATCATACTTCGCCAACAGGGCTTGCAAATATTTTGCGACCGTCAACTCATGGTCGTTAACTGATGGAATCTTAATCACATCCGCTAGAATCTTAAGCGCTGCATCGTCTTCAATCGTTCGCATATTTTGCCACCAACTTTTTTATCTTTTATTTTAGTGTAGCACGAGACCCAGTCATTTCAATCATTAATTGGATTAACGACACTAAAAATAGGGATTGTTCAATAAGGGTTGCCAAAGCATTTAGGAACTACATCACGAACACGCTCGTTGACACTGATACTAAAAAACGTGGTGCCATCAGAAATTGGTTTCTAATAGCACCACGTTTAAATATTAATTAATTATTTCAGGAATAACCTGTTACAGTTATGTTGGATTAACTTACTTCAAGCTCTTGTTGACCCACTTAATAAAGTTGGTTTCATTGTTACCCTTGCGTTCTGCTTCGGTATGGCCCTGGCCCCAAACCGTCGCAAAATCAACACTTTTAACTTGTGAATTTTGTTTTAGCGTCAATGCTAAGTTGGTCTCAACAGTCAACGCAGTATCACTCTGATTGATACCCGTCCGAATCCGCCAGTACTTGGCTACCTTGCTCGTGTTATAACCGTCATAATAACTGGTTAGATAATATAGTGGGTTATATAAGTTCATCCGCTTCTGAATCGAACTTCCCTGGGCATCCGTCTTCTTCAAATCCGACCGGTAAGCTTTGGCGTAGCTTGCTTTGTAGTTCTTCAACTTGGCATACTTCGACTGATTAGTCGTTAATAACTTGCTGATAGTTGCGTCAAAATGGTTAGCACTACTCCCATTCGTGGCAAATAGCTTATTTTCTGTTTGTTGGCGCGTCAAGCCATCAAAAGCCCCAACATCCTTTGAAGCCGTCTTACAATGCTTGACGAATGCTTTCACGCTCGTAATCGTTGCCGTGTTTTTCTTAGCATTATACGTGATCCATTTGCCGTTCTTATTGAGCGCCTTAATATAAGCAGTCGCCGTCTTATAAGTCTCACCACTCGTGGACGAACTGTTAGTCGCCGTGCCAGATGGCGCACTGCCAGACGGCTTACTCCCGCTCTTAGCCGTACCGCTTGGCTTCGACCCACTAGGCATTTTACCACTCGTTAAAGTTTGTGACGCTGCGCCACTTGGTCCTTCGTTGCTAGTGGCTTTATATGGGAAAGTCGTGTCCTTCAAAAAATTATTCAGTGATTGCTCAACTTCTTTTTTCAGATATGTCGCATAAGTCCCCGAAGTATAAATACCACTCGTCGATTTTTTGAGCGTCAAGGTCTTGCCGTTGGCATCTTTCAACCCTAATTTATTGATATATTGTGCATAACTCGTCGCCATATCATTCGACAAAGCTTTGGTCCACGTACCTTGTTTACGAGTACCAGAATTCGAGTATTGCCCCATATTCCATTCATAAGCTTCATTGGCCGTATCTAGGCTAGTGATTGGGCACCAGGCCATCGCACCGGCCACTGCATCACTAGTAGATTTACCCGTTGTTGTCGCTAACGGGGCCCCAATTGCTTTCAAGTAAGTGGTGTACTTTTTGCTGTCACCGGTGGCACCCATTAACGCACTTTGGGCACCCCCACCACTATGGCCAAACGTGAAAACTCGGTTGGTGTTACCAGCAATACGGCTACGATTCAAACGCAAGGTGCGCACCGCGGCCTTCAAATCAGTCACACCCCATGGCGACGAACCATTGGATTTATCTGACTGACTCAAACCACGACAACCAGCGGCAACGTATATAAAGCCAGCCTTAGTATACTTGTTCGCACTGCTATCATAACCCGTTGGTGCCGTTTGCGCAGCATAACCAGGTGTATTCACGGGCATCACGATTGGGGCAGTTTTAGCCGTGTACCCCTTAACCTTAGCCTTGTTATTGAACGTAATCGTGTAAGTCTTCTGTCCACTAGCCTTGGCATTCACGTACTTTGCCGGAATAAAGATTCCCATTGATTCATACGTACTACTCGTTGTTTTAGTACCATACTTAACGCCAACCTGATAATACACTTTATTAGTGGCATTGTAGTGCCATTGCTTTTGGTTGATCAACAGTTTCTTGGCATTTTTCACATCAGCCTTTGTGACCGTCTGTTTCGTTGCTTTAGCAACTTTCGCCACTGTGCTCGTTGGATGTTTAGTCTTCGTTTCGGAGTGTCCGCAAGCCGCTAACCCAACACTCATTACTAACAAACCACTCATCAGGGGCACAATTTTTCTGAATTGCATGATAAAACTCCTCTACAATATCTGACTTTATTAGTTGGTGAACACGTTTCACTCCCATTGCCGCTAAAAAATCAGTGCAAAAGAACGACGGATGATACGGTAGTCGTAATGACCACGTTACCAGCTATCAATAATTAGAATTAGTCCCTTTACTGGTAAGGTTATTTTATCATCGCCATCATAGCCCCAGCAACACATCACACCTTAAACTTTCAAGGTGTACAACGAAACGGTCAAGCTGACATTTTCGCAAACAATTCATTCAAAATCCTGCATGCTTCGGTCTCAAAAAGCGCTTAACACCCTATTTCAACGCAGTATTATTCATAATTAAGTGGCGTGTTGCCCGTGATTGTCAGGGTTTAATATTTTTTTACGCCCGTGTCAAAATTGAGGTTCGCCCTGTTGTCTGATCATTAAAATATTCATACTGAACTAGTTCGGCATACGACCCAGCAATGTTGACCACATTCGTATAGCCGCGCTGAAGTAACGCGCGGACCATATTGTAACTTCGCTGTCCGGTCTGACAATGAATATAAACTGGCTGATTGGTTGGAATTTCCACTAAGCGCTGTCGAAACTGACTCAGTGGAATATTATGCGCGCCCTTGATGTGTCCATCAGCATACTCTTGTGGTTCACGGGCATCGATAATAAACGCTCCCGCCAAGACCAGCTGTCGAACCTGCGTCACCGCAACCTGCTTAAATTCATCATTCAGGACGTTTTCCGCCACTAAGCCAACCATGTTGACGACATTTTTGGCGGTACTGACCCATGGCGAATAACATAATTCAACATCTGTCAGGTCACTGACTCGACCGTGCATCGTGATTAGACTAGCGATAATATCAATCGGTTTGTCGACGTCCGATTGACCAATGGCCTGTGCGCCCAAAATCTCACCGGTCGGATAACTGAATATCAACTTAAGAAAGACGGCTGTTGTCCCTGGCATCACGCTGACCCGATTCTGTGGTGCCACCGTTGCGAACCGATAATCAAGTTGCTGGTGCTCACACTCAGTAGCGTTCAGGCCCGTTGACGCCACGTTTAACGTAAAGACGTGAAGAACCTGCGATCCGATCACACCCTGATACTGTGGCGTCCGCCCGTATAAATGATCCACCATGTGTCGGGCCTGCATTTGTGCAGGAAATGCCAATGCTAGCCGCGTAGATTGACGTGTAAGCCGATTAGTCACTTCAATGGCATCACCCACCGCATAAATGTCGGCCACGGACGTCTGGTAACGATGATCAACCTTGATACCACCGGTCACGCCTAACGCACAACCCGCTTGAACCGCTAATTCAGTTACTGGTGTAACCCCAATTGCCACAATCACTAACTGGCTGGTCACGGCGCGTCCCGAGGCGAGCTGCACTTGTGTTGCACCAATGGCCGTCACTTGTTCTTGCAGTATCACCTGCACACCGTGATCGTATAGTTCCTTGTGTACTAGCTGAGCAAACTCGTCATCCAAAGTGCCCAAGACGTGCTCGGCAGCCTCAATGATTGTGATCTGATAGCCAGCCTGTTGTAAATTTTCAGCCATCTCTAGTCCGATAAAGCCGCCGCCAACAATCGTCACATCATGAACGTGTTGTTCAGTCAGATACGCTTGAATCGTTCGGACATCTTGAACATTGCGGACCGTTTTAACATTGGGCCGGTCGATTCCCGCAATCACTGCGGGTAGTATCGGTCGAGCACCAGGTGAAAGAATCAGTGTATCATATGGGACGATCGTCGTTGCTACCTGTCCTTGCCGTTTGATCATCACTGTCTTAGCCTGCGCATCAATGGCGACAACCGTTGTATTCACTTGAACGTCAATATTGTACTGTTGCTCGAATTGCATCGGTGTCTTTAAAATCACGTCATCGGGCTGGTCAATCACATCACTGAATGTGTACGGTAAGGCACAATTGGAAAATGAGACATCCGGCCCCTTTTCAAAAATTGTAATCTGGGCGAACTCGTCCAATCGACGCACGCGGGCCGCCGCTGAAGCACCACCACCAACGCCACCAACAATGACCACTTTTTTCACTTTCATCTGAACCATCCTTTCGTAGGTATGCTGTAGCCCTGCCACTAATTAGCTTAATTTTAAGGGTTTCAAGGCGTAACCACAACATCAACGCCGATTAATTCAACCGTTTTCATTAATTGACGTCATTGGCTTTCTATTTAAGCTAAAATAAGTTAGTATGTGTTTAACACTTAAAAAAACTTAAGGTGATCAATTATGAACCAAAAAACACGCTTAGCATTGATTCTTGATGAATTAAAAACCCACCCATCACTGAGTTTAAAAGACATTATGCAATTAACGGGGACTTCACGCGACACTGCCCGGCGCGATATTGTCAAACTCGCAGCTCATAATTTGGCTGAACGAAACTACGGCGGCATTAGTCGGCCGAATACGTTTAATAAGCTAGATCAGTACCTGGACCGGGATGATGACTTACTGCAAACTAAACGAGCCCTGGCCCACACTGCCAGTTCGTATTTACTAAATGATGCGTTATTATTTCTAGATATCTCAACCACCGTTGCCTGTCTACCACAATATCTCCAGTCCAAGCACCCCGGCATGATCGTTACGAATTCCCTTGACATTGCTGACCAGGCATTACGACATAGCAATTTTCAAACGCGTATCCTGGGTGGCACATTAGATGCACAACAACGGTGTGTTCAAGGCGCTGACAGCATTCTAGCACTACACAAATTTCGATTTACGACCACGGTCTTGAGTTGCGCTGGGTTGACCGCAGACGGCGTTTATTACGCTTACGAATCTGATATCGCTTTAAAGGAAACGTTACGCGCCCAAAGCGACCGGCTAGTGCTGTTGTTTGACCACACCAAGGTGAACGTCAGCCACAACTTCAACTTGCTAGCTCTCAGTGATTTTGATTACTTTGTGACTGATCAGCCACTACCGGATAACCTAGCTACTAAAATTGCACCTGATAAACTTATTTACCTTTAGAGGAGGATCATTAACATGCCATCTTCACTATTAACTACTCAACGAGCAATGTTAGCCCTGATTCAAAGCGGATTAGCCTACACGACTGACCCGTTCGACAAAGATCGCTATCAAAAGTTACAAACCTTATTGATTCAACAAATGGCCGCCGCTGCCAACGTCGCCACTGCTGACCTGACGGCTGCTCTAACTCAGGACTCTGGCTACATTACCCCCAAAATCGACGTTCGCGGCTTGATACGCCATGGTAATCAGCTACTACTCGTTCAAGATATTAAAACGAAACTATGGGCCTTACCAGGCGGCTTTGCTGACGTGGGCTACACGCCGACTGAAAATGTGCAACGCGAGGTGTGGGAAGAGACTGGCCGTCACGTCGCGGTTCAGGGGCTCATCACCGTTTTTGATACTGCTCTACGTGTCGATATTCCCCAACCATTTCAGTATTATAAATTGGTCTTTGCTTGTGAAATTACTGATGGCCAATTTGAGCCTAACATTGAGGTCGCCCAAACAGCCTACTTTACGCTCGACAACTTGCCACCGTTGTCCCAAAACCGGACAACCGAAGAACAGTTGGCACAGCTAATGGCATCTTCCACTACCATCACAGTCGACTAAATGACTGCTGAAGCGCCAAAAACATCCCGACTAGCCTGTCTGCTAGCCGGGATGTTTTTGTTTCTTTATGACGTCTTTCAATCAAGTTAGGCCGCTATTGGCATCAACAATTATGAAAAAGAGCGTCGGATTAACATTAATTTACATCAACCTAGTAATTACCATTTTCACAATATGGTGGACTTTAAGTCCCCTATCATTACATATCCACCAATCCAACTAAGGTTTGTTGAAAATTCAGTCGCCGAATATGCCGGGGAATGAATTGGCGAATATCATCATCATTAAAGCCTACTTGCAATTTATTACGACCAACAATAATTGGCCGCCGCAACAACTGGGGTTGTTCGCATAACAGCCGGAGCGTCTCATTGAATGACATATCTGGCAGCTTATCAGCAATTGCGGGATAACTTTGTGAACGGGTAGAAATAATATCTTCCAATCCATTCTCAGTTAGGCACAGAATTTGTTTTAACTCACTAACAGTAGGGGCTGCGCTACTAAAGTTCTTCTCCTCAAATGCAATATCATGATCCCGGAACCATTGGCGGGCCTTTCGCGATGAGTTACATCCTGCTTGCGTAAACAATTTAATCATAATTATTTCGCCTCCTTGATTAGTGTTTTTATTATGATAATTATAACTTGTTTATTATTGTAGCAGGTTATTCATAACTTTGTAAAGACCTGAACGAAGTAATCGTAAAAAATTCATTGTTTTTTCATATTTATTATTGTTTAAATAATATAAATGTTATACGAATCACCGTTGATTTTCATGCTGATCAAACGCGCGCAGCAAGCGTGACGCCAGCAAATAAGCCACTTCGTACTTCACCGTCAACTGCCACAAGAACGGCCCAAGCTGATCGTGTGCCGGGGTTAAATTCGTTAGTAAATTCAAGTAACGTTGCTTCTCGGCCAGCGTACACTGCTTTTTAAAATAGCCCCAGACGTGCTGATAAGCCGTTGTCAACGTGGCTTTAGTTGGCGTAATTTGTTCGGCTTCTGCTAATAATTGTTGGTAGCGTTCCTGTTTTGCAGCTGACCAATCATTGTGCCGAGCTAATTGTCGGATGGCATTATAATGCTGCTGTGAGTGTGCCATGACCCAGTACTTTTGGTAAGCCCAATCTTGTTGCCATTGTGACATTGCTCCCATCTCCTCAATCTTTTGATGAATTTACAAATATTGTACCGTCTGGCTCAGAAAAATAGAACCAATTTACATTAGTACACTGGTAACAGTCGTAAGTTTTGAAACTTAGCACAAAAATGGCGATAGCCCAGTTACCCGTTGGTGCAACTTAGCTATCGCCATCAAAACTTATATTTTATGAGTACTACTGTTGTCAATTAAAGTTGATTAGCCAGAACTGATGTTACTTTTCGCCTGGCCAAGCTGAGATCATGAGCTCACGTTGCGGATAATCTTGTGGATGTTCCAACATATCGGTGATCAATGTCGCCAATGAGAATAGACTAAGTGGCCCACCGCTAACAGCATTTCCAGCTGGTTCAACAATTAATTGATCCGCTTCATCATTGTACTTGAAAAAATGACAGGCTAGCAATGTATAGTCCAAATCACTATTCCTGATGACTGCGGCCCCGGCCTTTTGCCCCGCCACATAGGTCGTCTCAACTTCACGACTAAACCCAAACTCGCGGTGGGCTAAGGTGTACATTGCTTCTGAAATCTGATCATAGTTGATTTGAAACTGGGTCGTCCAAAATAGCCGTTTGACCCCAACTGCATCCATCGCTTGCACCAATGCCGTGGCAAACTGCGCCGCGTGGGTAATGCCCACCGTTGAGAATACGACGTCAATCCCTCGCAGCGCGCGTTTTAAATCATCAACATTGCTCGCATCCCCGATTAACTGCGTGGCTAACGAGACATCATGCTCATGTCGGTGATGATCCAACAAAGTCACGTGGTGCTGCGGCATCACGGCCACTCGACGATACACTTCATACCCCAATTTACCCGTTCCAATAATCAAAATATTCATTACTGATCACGTCCTCACATCACTCGCTAATTTATTCGTAGCAACGGCCGAACCACAAATGACGCCAACAGCGCATATCCACACCCTATGGTTAATCAGTTCGGTCGCTTAAGGCTCATTATACCGGTTCCAAGATGATAATTCGGTCATTATTCAAATTTAATTGTGATTCGATGACTGATTAGCCTTATTTTGAATAACAGGGTCAATGACAGCCACCGGTCAGCCATGAGTATGGACAGCTATTAATAACTTTGAAATAGACTAACGTCCTACCATTTTAGCTTGGCCAGGATGACCGAGGCCCCAAAGACAATTTATTATGCCCGCAGTTGGCTATGAAAAAAGCACCGCTAAGTTTGGGGTAGGAACCGATCCTAAACTTAACGATGCGACTCAACTCTGTTCGCGATTGCTGCGCCAACTAACGATCAATTACCAGTTTAACCGCGAGAGCTCATCCATCATTGCTGAACGCCGCGGATATTGTTGCTGCCAATCATGTACAATCGCCTGCACGGTCGATTTACCAGCCGGGTAAGCAAGCATCCGTTTCAATATGCCAACCAATTGTTGATACTTTCGCCGAGTTCCAGTAGTAGTAGCCATTTTCCGCACTTCATGATCATATTTCGCTAATAGCAGATCTGAAAAACGTGGTTTCAATAACGGCTCATAGATCCGTAAATCCCAGAGTCCGTCCGCGGCCACGACCGCTTTTAATAGCGGGTTCAATAAGTTTTCTTGCACGTACAGTGGTTTCAAATCGACATTGGAATTCTTCGCGATCGCTGTCAACAGTTGCTCGCGAACCGCCGGCCAATCCGTGGTCGGGTAACTCTGCTTCAACTCTGAAAATAGCATCTCATCCGCTGGCGCATATTCAGTCAGCAATTGCCATAATTCCTGACGATACAGTTGTTGTTCACCTAATTGCTGATAAGCGTCCTTTAGTTGGCGACTAAGTTCCGCTAACATGCTGGGATCGTCCGTGACCAACTTTTTACCATCCTTTAGCAATTGGACCGCGTGCGCCTCATCTTGATGTTGAAGACAGAACTGGCTATAAAACAAGCGAACTTGCGGTATCGCCAAGTTAGCGCCACAAAATTTAATAATTTGCTTATCAGGCACATGAGCCGCAGACATCATTTGTAAATAGTGCTTTAGCCATTTTTTTATCTGCCAGTCATAGTCCCAGAGATCCGGGTGTTTTTGCACCGCACGGAACCGCTTAGCGGTATACACCAGCTTTGCATCAATAAACGCTGGCGTCTTGAAATATGTGAATAATAAATCGTCAAGCGTATCTTCAATGATATTCAACGACTTCGTTAATTGTTTGCATAACCAATCAAACACCTGCTGCTGCACATCCGCGTCGGCTTTTGTTAAGACAGCTTCCCACAAGTCGTCACTAGCACTCATGATCATCATGATCTCACCATCGGAATCATCAATGTCGACGTGGTCGATTTTAAGCATCAGATGCGCTAAGATTTGAAATACCAAACCATACTCGCCGTGATCGACCAACGGTTGCACCTCTTCTTTTAGGAGAGTTAAGGCCTCATCACCGAAGTCCGTCGCCGCGTCATAATCGATAAAACCACCGCCATCCGCGTTTGTGTCAAATAAATCATCAACACTCGCGAGATATTCAGGTAAATCTGTCACAACATTAGTCTCACCCATGACCGTCCGGAACAGCTGGACGAGATGCTTGTCATGGGCCAACACCACACTCAAAAAGTCCCGGACTTGCCGATCAGTAGCCCGCTCCACCAGCTTAGTGGCAGTCTGTTCAAGACTGTCGAAACTAGTTGGTGCTTTGGAAACTTGCTGTTGACTGGCAGGTTTATCAGCCGCCGTCGCTTGGCACAAAACGGCCGCCATGTGCTTGCAGTACGGATGACTATTGGCATACGGACACTCACACGCGCCACCGTGAAAGTCACCATTAGCGAGATCAATCACCACGCCATAGTCCTGCGTGCCCGTAACCATTGCCGTAATTTGTGTTTTGGTCCGTTTTAAATCAGTGACATACCCCTGTAAGTAATAATCGTACCCACGTTCAGCGATTGCCGTTGGAAAATAGTCTTCCCAGTCCATATTGTCACTCCCGTTAACTCGTTTGTCCTAACCATACTGCGGTATGGCGGATTGGGCAAGACCCGGCAAGCAATTTCTCACCATATCACTCAATACCGACCCTCATTTAGCATACGCTGTGTCATAACTTTATCTGTTGACACTAAAAAGCTTGTTTTTTCACCGTGGTTTGTGGCTCATTGGCCGCACCAATCCAGTGAATTCTCACTGTTTAACTTTCCGACCGTTGCCAGTGAGACGCCGTCTTATCGAAATTAGTTAAATCCCGGTTTTATCTTTTTTACAGGTGCTATAACTAATAACGCCAAATAAAATGCCTTTTCTATCTACGATGGCCCTTACAATATGAAGTTTATACTAATAAAGCAATTGTAAAACATCGTACAATCATACTTTAGGCGCCAAATTAATCCCATTAAAAAACGCTATAAGATTTCACAATCAGGCTTAATCACTAAAGCAAAATACCACTTTAAATGGACAGAAATGTGACTGACTTATACTACGCGCCAAATATCAAATTAAGGGTGTCTGATAATTGATGAATTTCTTTGCTTGATGGGAAGTCATTTGTTTGTAAGTAATATCTTATCATCCCTAACATCATGCCACCAATAACATTTATTTCCAAATCTGACTTTGGATGTGTGAGAGCTGCCTGTAAATGATTACTTAAAATATCTTTAAGACCATCCATTAGTTGCATCTTAGCTTGTGGAATTGCCATTATTGCGTTTATTGGTCTGCTCCAACACATCAGTAATTGTCTAAGTTCCGGTTCTAATTGACCAACTGCGTTACTTAAGCCAATTCCTTGATTTATGAGTAATCGCTTCTTTTTCAATGTCTCATCAAACCACGTTAGAATATCTTGTAGTATTGCGTCTGTCAGTGCAAATTTGTCCTCATAATGTAAATAGAAAGTTTTACGACTAATCATAGATTTGAGTGCAATATCCGTGACAGTAACGTTGTCAAATCCATTCTCTATGACTAGGTCAACAAATGATTTGGTGATAACGTCGTCAGTTTTTTTCATTCTAAAATCCGTCATATCGATTCCTCCATTACCAGTTTTGCCAATTCTGTAACCTTATGGCTCATATGGTTGCCATTTGTAGCCTTAAGACACAAATCATATTAATTTGACCATGTTTTTTATTTCAATATTAATATAAACTACCCGTAGCATAAAAAAAGGGGGTAGTGAAAATGTTCAACGTGTTTAAGAGAAAAAGCATCTGGATCAGTATGTTAGTCGCCACTATATTAATCGGATTATTTGCCTTCGCACAAGTTGGAGCTAGGAGCACAGTTAAGGTTCGTCATTTACCATTAGCGTTAGTAGTAAACGATACAGGAAAAGATGCTAAGAATGTTGTTAAGAAATTACGAAAAGAGAGCCATAAGAAAAGCGCTGAAATTAAATGGGTCAATGTAACCCACACGAGTGAACTCACTAAAGGCTTTGCATCCGGAAAATACTACGGGGCTGTTGTCATTCATTCGGGATTTACTAAAGCTATCAATCAGCAAACAGACTATTTAAAAGGTAAAATCATAACTCAGAAGCTAGCTGCACTGGTAGTTAAAACGCCAGTGGCTGCTAAGACGGCACCATTCCAACAACAAAAGGCCTTAGCAAATTCATTAACCAAGAAGACCCCAGAACAAGCAAAAATCTCTTTATACGTCAGTCAAGGAAGTAATATGACGGTTGCAACTATTTTGACTACTGCACTTCCAAAGATGACTGATCATCTAAATCAGAAGATTTCTAACGAATATATAACCGTTGCAAATAAGTCAGGACTAACACTATCTCCTCAGGACTGGTCTAAATTGCAAACACCAATTCACACAACTCTTATCAAACGCAATAAAGTTTCAACTAAAGAAATAAGTGGTATGGCGCCATTCTTAGTAACCATCTTCTGTTGGCTCGGTAGTCTTATTGCTAGTTTACTGAACTGGCGAGACCATAGTAAGAATGAGAAGAAACGTACTGATGGCCGCCTCTCATTAACTAGTGTCACAAGCCAATTAATTTCGGGTATCGCAATTGTCACTGCGATTGCTGTATCAGTTTACTTCTTCACAAAAGTTTGCTATTCTGTGCCAATTCATGATCCAAAACAATTCCTACTGATGATTGGTGGTATATCATTTGTTTTCTATCTACTGCAGTCAGCTGTACTCGATTTGCTTGGACTAAAAGGATGGCCATTACTACTTATTATCTGGATAGGTTCAATGGCAGTCATTACTTTCATTCCGCAAATGCTGAGTCCCTTCTATCATAATTATGTTTATGATATTACGCCAATTCGCTTTGCCTATGATCTTATTCTTAACCAAATGTATATTACAGATGCATCAATCACTGGACCTTCAATGTTGAGCCTGCTGTACATTGGTATAGCTTCAATTTTTGCCATGTATGCATCTACCCTCATTAAGAAACGGAAAAAAGACAGCTTAGCATAAAAAGACGTACGGCTTCTTTAAACCTCCTGAACCCAGAAAAGACGAATTTAAAACATGAATAGTGGTTAAATCAGGTTGTGTGTCCAGCATATCCCTGATTTGCCATTATTTAATTCAATAAATGATAATTTAGGTTTTGATGAAAGATGAAAGGGGATAAAACAAATGCCACAAGAACAATATCAACTAACTGATGCTAAATTGGTAAAACATCTATTTGATTTAATTGAGACTGGACAAACACTCGAAAGTATTACTGTCACAGAACTTTGCTTAAAGTCAGGAGTATCTAGAAAAACTTTTTATCGTCATTATTCATCCACACAAAAAGTCATTGAGGGCTTTTTGGATAATTCTGCAAATGACTTTATCGAAATATTGAAAGAAACACCAATACTTTGTTTAAATGATTTTATCGACGCTCTTTTCAAATTTTGGTTTGGCAACAAAAATCGATTACAAGTTTTACAAAATTCCGACTTTTTCTCATACACATTACATCGGTTAACTGCACTCAAACTGTTGGACATTGTCAACTTAACAGAAAATTCTGATTGGCAACATCTCACTTCAACCCAGCAATCCAATTTTTTTAATTTTTGTGCTGGTGGTTTATGGCATGTCTTAAATACTCAAAGCATATCTATTTCTGATCTTGATACAAGTTTAATTACATCACTCTTTCAACCAAAAAATTAATACAAAACAACTATTGTTTATTGGTACAACTAAGTTTGATTCTGGAACAGATTTGATTATCTTTCTTAATTTCACACTCTACTAAAAAGAATCTACCCAATTTTATTAAATTAAAAACGCTAATCCTGATTACGTCGCCTGGATATATAATTTTTTAAACTTCGCACTTTCAATCGATGTCAAAAGTAGAAAAAGATATCAATATAGTAGTAGATCATAAATATTCAAATTCATTATTTACCCTCTTTGGTTTAAACAGTTCGGCATTTAAAATAATAGAGTAGCGTTCAAATCAAGAAGATGAACGCTACTCTTTTTATGCTAGCCCAGCATAAGTGATGAGTTAATTCCACCGAATGCTGCCGACGTGCTCAAGGCAAATCAGACCTTCTTATGTCTGTTGCTCACGTTAACACGCAAAATTTGACAGTTTTGTCAGGTTTGTTGAGCCCTATATTTGTGGGCACCAGCTAATTCATGACCACTTCAACCACTCCTGTAGGCTCCACCATGTGTCCTGTAAATTTCTTAGTAGAACTGGTTAACGGTATTCTTTTAATACAGCCCTAAACCAATTTGACAGTTTTGCTGCCAGCAACTGTAGCCATGCGCCTCATTCTAAAATGACAGTCTATAAATTCAATCCCCTCAATTTTTCCAATTCACTTCTTTAAATACCACACCCTTCAGTGTCCATCTGTGCCCCTTTAGTATGGTCTGAAAATTTTAACGGGTCGGCAAAAGTCACCCTTCTGTCAATTTCTTTGAAAGTATTAGGAACAACAATCATTCTTTCTCGTTCAAAAGGATCCATGTAAAACGTGTATCGCACGTATCACACATCATGGTATTTTCTTTTAATACAGATACCAAAACGTAGCTACCGCATATTGACCTAGAATATCTTCCCGCATGCACTGTCTGTAAGCTTTTGCATAGCTACGTTTATTTGAGAAGTTATGCTTATTCATCTGCTTACCTTCTTGCAAGATATGAATTATTGACTAGAACTGCACTTGTACTTTTTTTAAAATAACATAAAACAGATAATATACGAACTATTTCAGAATATAAATTAGGATAAGTAATTAAAGGAAAAAGCAGAAAAAATTTCTACTTTTCAATATATTGTTCAATGGCCATTATTATTTGTTGGTTCTGTGGTAAGTCCGAATGTTCCGCTCCAACACCCGAAACAGTTATTTGCGTATAATGCTTAACTTGCTTTTGGTAAATATAGCGACCCGCCAATACGCTGTACAACGGAACTAAGCCGTCATTGCTATAACTTTGAGTGCCAGCTAAAGAATACATATCAATTGAGTTTGGAATATATTTTCTGTTTGCAATCAAGTTTTCTAACAACTCAGTCTCACTTCTAACAGAAGAATCGTTCAAATTGTACGGTGCAGCAATAGTCATAACCTTTTGTACAGTTAGATAATGGCTAGTCAAATTATGTTCAAGTGCATACGTGATAATCAGCCCACCATTCGAATGGCCAATTAATGAAATCTTTCGAAATTCATATTGTTGTGATATATATTTTAAGGCGTATTTTAACCAGATAGCTTGTTTCTTTATATTTTTAAAACCATCTTTATTATCTTCAAAAGCAATAACAATAAAGGGTTGTCTTTCACCTTTTTTTATTGCACCACTATAGGAAATTGTATAATTCTTATGCACTAACACTCTTAACAAAGAATGAGGTGTTTTTTCCCTTTTATTAATGTCTCTTATAAGCGGATCAAATCTATATTGTGTCGCATTACTTCCTGGAACCAAAACTATGGGTTCAGTAACTGAGTTTCGTTGAATCTTCAAATTTGAAATATTCTGTTTAGTCCATTTATCGGACAAAAAAATTAACGTCATAAGGAAGCATAATAGGCCTATTGAAATAATAATTTTTTTTGAGATTCGCAAGTTAATCACTCCGTCTATTATCCTCTAGACTCACAAATTCAAAATTTATCTTTTAAAAGAAGATCTAATTTTCGCATGCTCTAGATTAATTAGTCTCATCTCTGCTTTAACAAACGGTAAATATATAAAACAAGAGACAACTAAGCAAAGAAGTGCTAATAGTAGGGTCGGAATGTTGCCCCCAGTGGCAATAAAAGCTTTCAACAGTCCTGGCGTACCATTAGGCACTGGATAAACAGGCGCTGGGACAATATTGTACTTTAAAAACGGATAAGCAATGACTGTCGTTACTAAAGGACTCATTATAAAAGGAATTAGATAAATAGGCATATACATGATTGGAAAGCCAACCATCACTGGCTCTGAGAAGTTAAAAAACGTCGGTATGAACGACCAAGTCAATAACCTTTTCAAATGTTGATTTTTTCCTATGATGAGCACGACAATTATCAATGCGAGTAACATGCCATCGCCACCCAAATGGGCAAAACAAGAATATAACGTCGAGTAAGCAGTTGGATGAACAGCAGCAACAGGATGTGCAAATTTCAAAGCACGATTTAAATTTACCAATTGCGCTCGGGTACTAAAACTAAAAAGAAAATCCGCATTAATCCCCATAAATTTACTAATACTTCTTAGAAAAAGTATTAGTAACACTGGTATCAAACTGTAGTGATTATCGGTTAGGGCTGTTTGAATTATGCTATGCAGATGAGTGTTTATTCCATTTGAATCAATTTCAAAATTTAATATTTTTAAAATTAAAACACAAAAAATGATACAGAGAATAGGCTTGATGTTTGTCAATGTCGCAATTAAAGCGTTTTGATAATCATTATCGTCCTTATTGACTTCGACTCTAAAAAAATCAAAACATTTACTAACTCCTAGGCCCGTCAGCAAAGCAAAAGTAACACCATGAATTAGAAAAATCAATTCATGGTTCTGGCCTAACTTAATGCTCAAAATAATAAAAGAGAATGCAGCCATTGCACCACAAGCTATATTATTATCTAAAGATTTGATCACATTTCTTGAGAACTGGACAGCAATTATTGTGTTGGCAAAAACTTGTAATAGCTGAACTAATACAGTCAGCTGATTTATCAAAACAGCATTACTTGCAACAAAGTGTTCTAAGTGAAAGATAACGACAAAAAATCCATTGTCAGTCATTAAGGCTTGTAAGATAGTTTCAAGAAAACCATTAACAACAATTATTGGAAAAGCAGCTATTAATGCGTCTTGCAAATAATTAAACCATTTTAAAGTACTGATTCTGTAAAGCCAATCAATTATGGACTGAATATTATATTTCTTCATTGATTGTTTCACCATTTAAATCATACAAAAGTTTCATTTTCCCAAGTTAGCTCAATGTAGCATATCACTCCATCAATACCTTACTTTTTTATTGACTAGAAATTTCTCAATACCCTTTCAATAGTATCCACTAAAAGAGTCAGGCGCAGCTAAATCTCAACAAAAAAACACCACATATTATTTAACTTATACGTAATAATACTAGTTCTGTCGACAATATATTTCATACTTTAATAGAATTTATTATAAAATATCGAAATGGAATATTACACGATTGGCTACCGCAAAATCCCTGAAAATGGCACTTATTCAATACAAGTTAGTTTCTTATCTTTGTTTAATTCAAAATTAAACTTGCAAACCAGACTCCTCTTAAAGATACACGTTAAGATTAGATATACATGTTGTTTTTAAATTTCTAAGATTTTAGTAAAGTGCAAAAAGATTTAGTTTTTAAAATTTAGACAGTCATAACGTGTCGTCACGTTATTTCGCCCGCGCAATTCGAATTTGTACATGGTTACCCATGCGCTGAATAATTTGATAATAGTTATGCTCGTCAACATAACCAATTTCACCCTGATTACCGGTGTGACCGTTTGACAATTCACGTGCAATTGCTTAAACAGCACTGGAACGATTCAAATAAGCAGGCCAGTTGGTGCCCCTTCACTGTGGTCGTAATCCGCCGTGCGACTAGGTTATTTTGCAAATTACTATGATTAGAAGATTTAATTCTAACTGACTGCGATCGTCTCAACTGATTTACGCTTTGACCACATACTGATAATCCTAATACACCCATCAATAGATTAAAAAACACTAATAACAGGGCGTAACTTTAAAAACACTAAAGTCATGCCCTGTTATTAATTGGCCTTATATAACGATGCGACTTATCACGCCACTCTTTTTAATTTGTTTGTTACCACGATTATTAATTATCCTGTTTATTTAACTGCTTCAACCAAGTCGCCGTTGCAAGTAGACCCACAACTGCTCGACCGAAGTAAACACGATCTGATCACCGGCTTCAACAATTGGCTGATTAGGATCCCACGCCGCCGTCAAACATTGCACCCCGGCCGTATCAGCTGCTTCAAAATCTGAGCGAGTATCGCCAACGTACAAGAGTTCCGCGGCGTCTAACGACTTAGTGCGCATCAATTGTCGCAGATTGTCAGCTTTATTAGGTTGACACTCAGAACCATACAACCGCGTGGGGAAATAGGACGTCAGGCCAGTCACGTCCAAGGAAATTTGACAACTCTTAGCCGCCTTACCCGTAATCAGAGCTAGCGCCATCCCTTGCTGCTGCAACAGTTCTAAAAGTGTGACGATTCCCGGATACGGTGCTGACACCCGTAAATGTGCGCGAGCGTATTCTTGATAAAAGGCGGCCAAAGCGACCGGCCACCGTTGACCAGCCACTGCTTTGACCATCCCAACCTCATTTAGCCCAAACGTCTGGACGATAGCTTGCTTGGTCAGTTCGTGCTCAACGTACGGTGCAACGCTACGACGAAAGACGTCAATCACCATTGGAATCGTCGGCGCGAGCGTGCCGTCAAAGTCAAAGGCGATCATCTTAAGCATGCGGTTCACCTTGATTAATCTGCCGAATCACACGACAAGGATTGCCTACCGCCAACGAATTAGCTGGAATGTCTTTGACGACCACACTACCGGCACCAATCACGGATCCCCGACCAATTGTCACGCCGGGAATAATAATCACGCCACCACCAATCCAACAGCCATCCTCGATTGTGACTGGCCGCGCTAACGTCTGGCAAAAATACTGATCACTATCTGGCTGCCAGTCCGCACGTAAACGTTCATGCAGTTCGACCGGATGGGTAGCCGTATAAATTTGAACATTTGAGGCAATCAAGACATTATTACCAATGGTAATCCGATTACAGTCGATCAAGGTACAGTTCATATTGATTGAAACATTCTGACCAATCGAAATATTACACCCGTAGTCACAAATAAATGGGCTCCCCACCGAAACATTCGATCCAATCTTGGCAAACATAGCCTGCAATATCGTACGTTTCTCACTTTTTTGGTCATAGGCGAGCTGGTTATACTGGCTTAAAAGTTGCCGTGTACGCCGTTTTAGCTCTAAAAATACTGGTGCGTGTGCATCATAGGTCTGACCGCTCAAACTCCGCTGTCGTTCATCCATCATTAAGCACCCCTTTCACTTCCAAGCTTAAAAAACGAATCGTTACTATTCAAGTCACGATTCGTTTCTTTAGTTATAGTCGTTTCGCTAAGGTCTCAATCACATAGACCACGGGGACCTGGGTCGTTATATTATAATTACCATTAATTCTCTGGTGAGCCAATTGATATGAAAAATTCCAATCGGAAAGCTTCGCTAGCGTGGATTGGGACTGGTTAGTAATGCTTAAGACTGCGCACCGGCGTTGTTGAAAATGCTGAACAAGTACAATTAGTTCTGGGGTTTCGCCACTCTCAGATAACGCAAAAACGACCGTATCGTGAATCTCAAAAGTATTCACTGGATAATTACTATCCTCAAGTCCAAACGCAACCTTACCAGCGTTGGTAAAACAGCGCGCGGCATAGCGGGCCAAACTTCCTGAGGAACCAATGCCGACAAAAATAACCAGCGTGGCTCGACGCAAATACGTGAGCGCTGGCATCAACTTACGTTCATACGCGCTAGAATTAGTTTTTGCAAAAAAGTGTGCTAGCTCACTGACGTCGCTCTTGGGCTCGTAGGTGGTCAACTGTTGTTGTTCACTTTTAAGTGCCCGTTTAAAATCACGATAGCCTTCGAACCCATTTTTAAGACAAAAACGCAAAATCGTCGAGGTCGACACGTGCAACTCGTGAGCTAACTCACGAATGCTCATGTAGCCGACCCTATCCATATTATTAATAACGTACCTGTAAATTTCCACATCAGTTTCATTATATTTTTCGAGCTGCTCATAACTAAACATCCGCCACTACCCCCCACTCCAATAATCCGTTGCTTGGTCACCATAATGACCTGGTTTGTTCGACCCTCATTAGTCATACAATCGATTGGACGCGCAACTACTATCAATAGCCTACTATAATCAGCCACTCTGATCGCGCTAGCAAACGACCAACACCGTTACCAGTAATCAGTCTTTATCTATTTAAGCGCGAATACCCCGTCATTACAAGTTGGTAGCAACCTAAAAACTAGGCTAATCACTGACAAACGTCAGCTGACTACCCCAGTTTCTTTAGCGTCAATTTTAAAAATGCGAACTCGCCAGTGCCTGTCCATCAGGCTGCCCCACTTTAATGTGTGGGCCATAAAAAATCAATCAGTAACCGGTCGACCTGCGCATTTTCATGCAACTGGCTGTGTTGCGCATGTTTCCCAGTAATCTTAACCTCGCGATAAGAACGCGCACGCGCCGCAACTAAGTACCGTAAAGAGCGTGATGAAGCGTTACTGACGGACCCATCCGAATGCGTCCCATCGCCCTTATCGCCATAAATATTAAGGACTCGTACTTGCTGACGTGGATAAACCCGCCGCAATCCTAATAACTGGCGGTAGGCCGGTCGCAATTTATTCGGTCGTCCCGCAGCATTCAACGTCATCTGGTTAGGGCTGTCGTCCATGCCTAAAATACCATTGAAATGTCCAGCAATTGCGACTTGTCGCCTGAGCTGCGGCAACCGCTCATTTTGCGCATTCGCCAATAGATAATAGGTAATCGCCATATTACCCATGGAATGACCAACCATGTTAAACGACGTGATGCCATAAGTTCGTTGGAGCGCCACCACCACATTTTTTGCCCAGCGGCCCACGGTTGGATAATCTGAAGACCGGTTATTAGCAAAGTTCACTTCAACAATTGGTCGATAATCACCTGATCTAAAGTGGCCTTTCAAAGCCACCGTCCCGTTTTTAGCAACCATCGCGCGTACAATAGTTTGTGTTTTGCCGGCTTTAACGATAGCATCTGCCATGTGCGTCTCAGCATGGTAACTACTGCCCCACCCATGGAAAAACAGTGTCGGAATGTAGCGATGCCCCTGAGTCGTAACCGGTTTAGTCACCCCGGTCGTCTCTGCACGACCACAACCAACTAATAATAACAGCAGGCCTGCCATCAGCCCCCATAAGCGTATTCTTTTCAATAACTTCCCCCTGAATTCTATTTAATCATCTATTCACTGTTAGTTCGTCATTTGAATTTGCGCCACCCCGCATCGGAAGGCGTTGTCGTCTGAGCGTTAACGCCTATTTTAGCATTCAATCAAGGCTCATGACAGGAATTACAACCAACTAGGCCGGTCACCCGCCGTACCAGGTTTATCGACCCCTAAACTGACACGCTGATAATTTTCAGGATGCGCCATTAATTTAAAGACTAAATCGGCAACACTTGCTCGTGATACCTCAGTTCCTTTAAAAGGTTCTGCGCCAGTCGTCAATTCATAATCAATTTCGGCAACATCCGTTAGCCAGGCTGGTCGGATCTCCGTATAAACCAGTTCGGAAGCACTAAGCAACCTCGCTGCTTCTCGAAAACCGGGTAGGAAATCGGCAATGGCTTGTTCGTTCCACGCGCCAAATTTTCCTGGCACCTCATGATGGGCGCCGAGTGCACTAATGAAGATCAACCGTTGCCGCTGAGTTCGGACCATTGCGGCCAAAATGCTCTTCGTCTGGGCTGCTAGATCAGTCCCACCAACATTGGAATAGACTATGTCCACCGGTGCCATTGCTGTGGCAAGTTCATCCGTATCAAGCACGTTGCCATCAATCAGCGTGACCCGTGGTTGCTCCCGATACTGGGCTAAACGTTCCGCTCGACGTAGGAACAATACCAGTTCATCGTCAGTTTCTGCTAATAACCGTTGCGTCAGCTTCCTGGCAATCCCACCATTAGCACCAATAATCATTATTTTAGTCATTTCTATTCACCTTTCTTAGATATTCGTGGCATCACTTGGACCGTCGCCTGCCGCGGTCCACTTGCTAGCATCGGCATTAAATACGGACTACCGGCATATTTTTGTCGATAAGCTTGGTCAATCTGGTTATTTAACTGCTCATCACAAATGGGCACAAAATTCACCAGATGATTGCTCTCGGCCAAATGAATCCGGCCAGCCCTTTGGGTTACGGCCGATCGATACCAGCGTGAGCGCGGACCGTTCCAAGCACGGATAAATAGTTGCTGCCCTACCACGACCGACCAAATCCAGGTCGGTGTCCCGTATGTCTGCCCATCACTGTAAAATGGGGAGACTTGAAAATCATCCGCCGTGCTAAAAGCGGCTAACTGTGCTCTGGACCACTGCATCGTGGTTACAGTGGTTGACACTACGGGCTGATTACTTTTGTTCATCGTTAACATTCCTCCATTCTGGCAAAATAGTGATGCTTAATTCAGAGCACTTCGGTTAAATGGTGCCCTGCCTTGATGCTTGACACGTTATTCTCTGAATAACCAACTATTCTGCACTAACCTCAAGTTTCATCTTAAAGCTTGACAGCAACCATGTCGAATGCTTATATGGTATTTAAAATTATACTTAATTGTAATAGAAAGAAGTGCTTTAGATGGAATTACGAGTTCTACGTTATTTTCAAGCAGTGGTCGCCGAGTTAAATATCAGTCGGGCCGCTGAACGCTTACACGTCTCGCAGCCAACAATTTCACGACAATTAAAGGATTTAGAGGATGAACTGGGCGTGACCCTATTTGAACGCAATGGCCGTCATATCAGTCTCACGAGTAGTGGCGAATACTTTGCCACGCAGGCGAACCAAATCATCGCCTTAGCCGATAAGACGCTTGCCAACATTAATACAGCCAAAGAAATCAGTGGCACGATTGAATTAGGGAGTGCCGAGATGCGCAGTTTTTTGACGATTGCTCAGTCGATTAAGAAACTACAACAACAGTATCCGAAAATCAGGATCAACGTGACGAGTAGTAATGCGAATCAGATTCGAACCAACCTCAAAACCGGGAACTTTGACTTTGGAATCGTCACGGAACCAACTGACAAACACGACTTAAACTTTATCCATCTACCCGGCGAAAGTCGCTGGGGATTACTGGTTCCGCGGCATTCGCCGCTAGCTGACCATGATTACATTAGCTTAGCTGATCTTGAAGGCCAAAAGATCATTGTTTCTGCACAACACGGTACGATCAATCAACTTCAGGATTGGTATGGTGAAAGCACGCCAAAATTCACCATCGTCGCCACTTATAATTTACTCTATAATGCCTCGTTACTAGTTTCTGCGGGCGTCGGGTACGCGTTGGGGATTGATGGCATCATCAATACGAACCAATCCGATTTAATTTTCATCCCACTAACACCTCGAATAACCGCCCGCACTAGCCTAGTCTGGACTAAGGGACAACGCTTGTCGGAAGCCGCCAAAACCTTTTTAACGCAACTGGCGACAGACCTGCAGCAACAAATACCTACTGACTGACACTATCGACTCAGCTTTCACCAATCACCACAACACACTGCCCAATTGATGGCTGCTGAAAACGACGCGCATCTAATTCACGCTAGTCCGAACTAAATAATTGAATTGAGCACAACTAAAATGCTAAGCTAGGTTATTCAGTTTCAGGGAGGAATTATTTAAAATGAAAGCAGTCATTATTAATCAGTACGGTGGGCCCGAAGAACTCCAGATGGCCACTATCGAACGTCCCAGCATTGATCAGGACGAGGTCTTAGTCGCCGTTCAGGCAACGAGTATCAACCCCATCGATTGGAAAGCTCGTCAAGGGTTGCTTAAAGGCATGTTTGACTGGCAAATGCCAGTTGTCCTTGGTTGGGACGTCGCTGGGACCATTGTTGAGGCTGGCGCGGCCGTGACCAACTTTAAGGTTGGTGATGAAGTCTTTGCCCGCCCAGACATTTATGCGGATGGCCGGCGCGGGACCTACGCTGAATATGCCGCAGTCAAAGAAGACAAGTTAGCACTAAAACCAGCCAGTCTTTCTTTTGAACAAGCCGCCGCTTTGCCGTTAGTGGGGCTAACTGCTTACCAAGTCATTCATGACCAATTAAAGATTCAAGCTGGCGAGAAAGTCTTAATTCAAGCCGGTGCTGGCGGGGTTGGTTTAAATGCCATCCAGATTGCTAAGTACCTCGGTGCCGAGGTTGCGACTACTGCGAGCGCCAATCACCATACGCTGTTGAAGCAAATCGGCGCTGACCACGTCATTGATTACCACACGACGGCTGTTCAAGATGTCCTTACAGACTACGATGCCGTCTTTGATACCATTGACGCCATTGATGAGGGCTTGGCAATCTTAAAGCCAACTGGCCGACTCGTGACGATTGATGGGCAACCAACAGCGGCTCAAAAATCCCAAGGCCCCACTGTCTCCAGCTGGTGGTTACAACCCAACGGCCGGGAGTTAGCCATCTTGGGGCAGCTCGCCGTTGAAGGACACTTACAAGTCATCATCGACCAAGTCTTTCCGTTTAGTACGGCTGGTCTCCAAGCCGCCCACCGGTATAGCGAAAACAGTCACAGTGCTGGTAAGCTCATCATCAACGTCGGCACTGAAGCTTAATACGGTATCGGCTCCAGCCTCAGCCAATTGACCAATCGCCACATTGACTGTCAAACGACGCATTAAAGCCTTAAAAGGGCGCTTCAAGAATCCACTACGAATTCTTGAAGCGCCCTTTTTTAAGCCCCATCGCCCGAATAACGCTAGTTGTCACCCCTGCATTTTCAGCCGCTTGTCCCATCTGTGCCTCGGCGTGATACCTATTACCGCCACCGTGGAAAAATAACGTAGGCGTATTTGACTGTACATACTTCATGCGGTGTTGTTGTGCCATACATCCACTGAGCCCCAGTACTAGCAAAACCACTAGCAACCCCGACAGCCATTTCACTTTTACTTGCATGTCCTGATTCCTACTTTTGACTGGAATCTATTATACAGGGTTCCTGTCAGCGCAAATCAGGCTTTTTCACCAATTATGGGATGACGAACAGTGCTTTCATCATTTGGATGGCATAAAAACAGACTTGGGAAATGACCCCAAGTCTGTGATTTAATGCGCCTGTGCTGCTTTACGTTAGGTCAATGCTTATCACTACTATTCGACCAGTTACCACGAGCTGTAATTCGTGGTGTTTGATTGCCTCGCTGATATTCTTGTTTGACGGCTAGTTGCCCCACCAAATTTAAATAGTTAAACGGTTGATTAAAATTCGGCTGAAAGAACATATCCACGTAAGCCAAATCATCAATCGTATTCTGATTTTGAATCATTACTGAGATCGTGTTTGCAGCTTGGGCAATGTCGTGACGACTCCAGAATTGCGCGCCGAGAAGCTGACGATTCTGATAATTATAAACTAGTTCAATCGTGACTTTGGCCGTCGTCGGCATATAAGCTGGCCGCCAATTGCCTTGATAGACGGCGTGTCGTACTGGTAGTTCTCGTCTTTGCGCGGCTAGATAGGTCAACCCAGTTGTGGCCATCGTGTGATCAAATAATTGCATGGCTGAGGTGGCTTGCGTTCCCATGTACGGCTGTAAATCTCCGAAAACATTGATCCCCGCCAACGCACCTTGGCGCAGTGCGTTAGTTGCCAATGGTGTATACGCCGGCTGTCCCGTGGGATTATAATTGACCACGCAAGCATCCCCAGCCGCATAAATATCCGGGTCAGAGGTTTGAACATAATCATTGATCAAGATAGCACCATGGCGGTCCATAGCGACCTGCCCGCGTAACAATTCCGTATTCGGCATAAAGCCCGCGCAAACGACGGCCAGATCAACCTCATAATCACCCTGCGCAGTTTCAACGATCAACTGATCATTCGAACCGCTTGCGAATCCAGTCACCCGTTCATTGAGGTGGATATCGACCTGGTGATGTTGTAAGAGTTTAGTTGCAGCATCCGCCATTTGGGGACCAAGATAATTATTCAAAATATGTGAATGCGAATGAAATAACATGACTTGTTGGTTCATACTAGCATAGCTTTCCGCTAACTCGGTCCCCATATATCCGGCCCCAACAATTGCAACGCGTTGGTTGGCTTGTAGAGATTGATAAAGTTGTTCCGCCTGCTCGTAGTTTTTGCACAGTAATACTTTCTCATGATCGATACCCATAATTGGTGGCACAATAACTGATGAACCAGTTGCCATAATCAGCTTATCATAAGTATCATCAAAGACTTCGCCAGTCTGCATATTGGCGACCTGCACCGTTTTATGGCCCGTATCAATTCGTAAAACATTATGGCGGGTCTTAACTTGAGCGCCTAACTGCTTCAAGTCAGCCGGCGAGGTGTAAAACATGTCTTCCAGGTGTTGGATGACACCCGTTAAGTACAAATAAATCCCACTCGAAACAAACGAAACGTTATCATTCCGCTCGTAAATCGTCACCGCCGTCTCCGGATGACGTGTTAAAATTTCGCGTGCCGCTGCCGTACCAGCGTGGGTACTACCGATGATCATTACTTTCATCTTACCGGATCTTCCATTCTTCCAGATTTGCCACGTAATTAGTAAGTGGGCTCAACATTAACCACTATTCAATTAATTATATCGCGCACCAAATTATTTGTATATGTGTTGATAAAAATAAACCTAGTTGGCCCCTCGTTCAAACAGCCTAGCTTTACAACCACTGATTAGCTTTCGCCACACGAATCGCTTCTAATCGATTGTGAACCCCCAATTTGCTAAAAATGGCGGATAAGTAATTACGGGTCGTCCCCGCTGACAAGTATAAATTGGCCGCAATCGTCTTCGTGGGCAACCCCTTCTCAGCTTCGACCAAAACTGCTAGTTCCCGTTCGGTCAATGGATTGTTGTCTGCTGACAACATATTCGTGACTAGCTCGGGCGCATAGATGGTGCGGCCGGTCATCACAGCTCGAATTGCATCAATTAGGTCATCACTCGGACTATCTTTTAACAAATATCCCGCGACATTGGCTTTAACTGCTCGTTCAAAATAACGGCGTTGCGCAAAAGTCGTCAAAACAATTACTTTCGTGGCTAGCTGCGAACTGGCCAATCGATCAGCAACATCCAAGCCGGTTATCCCTGGCATTTCGATATCCAGAATTGCGACATCCGGTTGCAGTTCTTGCAACTCCTGCCAGGCGTTTATGCCGTCTACTGCGCTACCCACCACGTGTAGATCATCTTCTAATTCCAGTAATTGGGTCAAGGCAGAATTCAACATGCTTTGGTCTTCTGCTAAGTATAAAGTTATCATGCTGACTCACTACTCCTTTGGTAAAGTTAAGATCAACTGGGTGCCGCGCCGACTACTCGTGATGGCAAAGGTGCCCTGTTTAGCTTGCAAGCGGGTTCGCATCCCGGCAATCCCGTTGGCGCCCTGACGAATCAAGGTTCCACCTTTACCGTCATCTTTCAGCTTAATCTGATAAATTTTTGCCGTCTCGACAAAATCAATCCGCACCTCGTGCGCGTGTGCGTGGCGCATCACATTGGTCATGGCTTCAACTAACACCGCCGCAAAACAACTTTGGACCGTTGTCGGCCACTTGGTTGCCTGTGTCTCACCAGTGGTCGTCGTCCAGACACCAACCACTGCTAGATTACGAGTTTGGGCCAATAGGACTTCTGTGAGCGATTGTTCATGCAAATTATTGACGATTTCGCGAACTAACTGTAAATTTTGGCGACTGGTTTGTTCGATTTCGTCCAATTCTGGTGCCACTTTCTCCGGTGCTTTGACGAGTAATTTTTTAGCTAATTCCGTTTTGAGTGTAATCATTGAAAAGCTTTGTCCAAGGGTATCGTGCAAGTCACGCGCGATTCGTTCACGCTCGTTACGTTCCACAATTGTTTTTAATCGGCGGTTAGTTTGGTTGAGTTGGCGCTGTCGTTCAACTGACCACGAAAAGGTATACGCGAGTATGGGTGATAACAATGGAAAAACTAAGCCCATCACGTCACCATTATGCCACCCAAACACACCAGGATATTGTAAATAGTCTCGTATACAGCCACCAATTAAAAAGGCATAATACCCTAAAGCAAAACCATAAAATTCTCGTTTAGGACGACGACCAAGTAAAAAGCTCACTTGCCAGCCGGGAAAGATGATCATAAAATTGTTAGCCGCAAATACCGCAAACAGTCCCGTCACAACTAACTCCGCTGGCATCGTCACTGCACGCCAATGTGGCTTCTCGACAACCAAGATGTACAACACAAGAAAACCACCAACAAGCAATAGCCAAAGCCAATCATGCCAAGATTTAACGGGTATGTAAGCCGCAATTGTATACGGCAAATAGGCGAGCCACACGTAGCTCGTCCATTCAATCGTCTTCAATTTATTTTTATGATGCGTCAACAACGCCATTCCCCCGTTTAAGTCCCCGCTGAATCACCCAACTAACAATCACTAATAGGCCGCACACCCACAGCCCGATACCAAGCAAATCGATTAATTTTAGTGTACCATGGGTGCCCCAGTTGACCAACAAATCGTTCACATAATATGTTGGCAGTCGTTTACCAATCACCTGTAGCCAGCTTGGTAATAGGCTAATGGGCCACCATAGACCACTAATAATGGCCATTGGAAAGGTAATTAAATTACTAGCGACACTCAACGTTTCGGCACGATTCAAAAATGAGAGTCCAACGCCCATAAGCAATGTCGGTAATTGACCAATCAGAGCAATTCCAAGTATCCCTAGCCATTGAACCACGGTTAAATCAACGTGGTTCACAACGACCGCAATCGCGCCTAAAATAACGACCGTTAACGCATTCATTCCCAAACTCATCATGCCAATCGAACGATAGTACGGTACTACCCCGTGTGGCGTTAACCGTAGCCACCGTAATAGTCCCCGTTCCCGATCATGCATTAGAATCTGGGCAATACTGAACAGCGTACTGATCGTCCCACTATAAACGATCATACTGCCCATATAAGACCGATTAAAAAGTGCGATTTGAGCCGTTGTGCCACCGGTAACCATTACTTTTGTAAATAACAAGTAAAAAGCTGCTGGCATCACCAAGGCAAAAAACTGAAACGCTGCGTTTCGAATAATCAAACGCCGTGCATCAAATCTCAGTTGAGCCATTAAAATTTTCATGCTGAGACTCCCTTCGTCAGATGAACAAAAATATCCGTCAATGATTCACGACTAATTGAGACTTGATGCAACTCACTGATTATGGGCATCATCGCTTGCAGCGTAGCGTCACCGTCTTCACTACTCATGCGTAGTTCGTCGCCTTGCTTAGTAACCGCAGTTACTGCCGTTAAATTTGTAAACCGATCCGCTGGCAGTCTCGTTTGGCAACGAATCTCCACTTGTTGATATTGTTTTTGCAACACGGCAAACGAGCCTTGAAAGACAAAGCGCCCGTCCTTCAGCAACATAATTCGATCAGCGATGGCTTCAATCTCCGGTAGGTAATGACTGGTAATGATAATGGTTTTACCAGCGGCCTTCAAGCGCCTAATCTGTTGCCAAAATGTCTGTTGCGCATTGGTATCCATGCCAACGGTCGGCTCGTCTAAAAATAACAAATCGGGATCACCTACCAGTGCCAAAGCAAAGGTGACTCGTCGTAACTGTCCTCCAGATAACGCCGTCAAGCGTTGCTGGGCTATGTCTTGTAGTTTCAAGGTGGCTAATAATGCTTGCCAATCAAATTCAGGCAGACGTTGAGCCGCAGCTAGCCTTAACATATCACGCACCGTCACGCCTTGAATTGCCATATCACCCTGCATCATTGACCCAATCTTTAATCGCGCCGCCAGGCTACCGGCCGCTTGCCCGAACACCTTGAGATGGCCCTGCTGAACTCGTTTGATTCCTAATAACAAATTTAACAACGTCGTTTTGCCGGCCCCATTTTCACCAATCAAGCCAACAATCTCGCCCGGCATGATCGTCATATTAATATCAGTCAAAACTGACTGTTGACCATAACTAAATGCGACCTTAGTTGCTTCAATCAACGGTGTCATTATCCCCGCCTCCTTTAATGACTATAGTGTACGCCAGCGTAATCGGGTCGAGTAGTCGCGTTTGTCATAATGATCAGGTGACAAATGTCATTATTTCAACAGTATTGATAAGTTAGCATAATTCTTTAGAAAATAACCCAGACAAAAAGTGAGCTTCTGGATTTACATCAAAAGCTCATTTGAATCACAATTAATAACGCTAGTTACCGTGCTTTCAATACCCAATGTGCCAATTGCGAAACGATAACGATTCCAATAACACCAATGATACGCAAACTCAATGGCAGTGTTCGACCATAAATGAGCCAGGCAGCTAACACCAGTAATTCACCGCCAAAAATTACAAATTTCATTCCAACACATCCAATCCACTTTTCGCTAGTATACGAGCCAGCCAATACAATGTCGATTGATCTGCCATTCCTAACTGAGGGTGGTCGCTGATTAACTGTGATTTCACTTCGTTTAGTTGTTACTCGCCTACGTATGTATGTCTTTAATCCGCCATTCTCCAGTTGGAAAATGATTAGTCCATCAAAAGTTCAATACATTCAAAGGTCATTCCAACCGTTAAATTAGTTTTGGCACTGACACCGGCTCTTATGTTAAACTTAATCAATCACAACGAAAATAAGGAGGTCGACCATTGTTAATTAAGTCTTTCCCGCCTGCCGAGCGAACACCGCAATTGATTAGCCAATTAACTCAACTCTGGCGACAGTCCGTCGACGCCAGTCACCACTTTCTAACGCCCGCTGAAATCACAACCATTGAGCACGAAGTCCCCACAGCATTACGAACCGTTCCACAACTGCTCGTTGCAGTGGATGATCAAAATACCCCAACTGGTTTCATCGGTATTGATGGTTCACTAGTAGCCATGCTTTTTATCGCCCCAGCCGCTAGTGGCGCTGGTATTGGAACCGCCTTACTGCAAACTAGTATTCAGGATTATGGTGCCACAACGCTTACAGTGAATGAACAAAACCCACGGGCGCGTCAATTTTATGAACACCGTGGTTTCCAAGTCACTAATCGCCAACCAACTGATGATCAGGGCCGTCCATATCCACTATTAACTATGACTTACAACTGTGACCCATTAAACGACTGACTTGACAAGGTCGTTTTTTTTATAAATAATGGACTTGTCCACTATTTATAAAAAAAGGAGTGCTGACTATCGAGTATTTTAGTCTAACTAAATATATTGCGGGTATTTACCGCGAATCCAAAAACAGCATCAACACCCAACTACAGGCGCTGAACATTCGGGCGACCGAAAGTGACTTATTACTGGTTGTTTACGATCACCCGGCCCAAACTCAAAAGGACTTGGCTGCCAGTCTGATGCTCGATCCTAGTTTATTAGCTCGAACTGTTCGTCAACTTGAGCAACGCCAACTCGTCATCCGGTTTCGTGATCCTGCCGATCAGCGTAGTCTACGAATTAGCTTGACACCGGCTGGTGAACAAATCGCTATCGCCATTAAGAAAACATTGATTGACTGGTGGCATGACTTCTTCGCTGCTCATCCAGAAGTCAACGAGCAAGTGTTTACGCACCAATTACAACAAGTTTACCTCGCCTTACAAGAGAAAAGAGATTGAAATCGTCATTGAAAAAATTCATTAAACACTTTGGAGTCCTCGTAATTGGTATCCTGTGCATGTCAGCTGGCGTCGCACTCTCTAAATTATCCTTATTAGGAACGTCCCCAATCTCAAGTATTCCGAATGTCATTAGCAATATTACGGCAATTCCAATTGGCCAGTTGACAATTGCTTTTATTTTCATTTTAGTTCTACTAGAAGCCATCGTTTTGCGCCGGCAGTTCTCCTGGCAAAACTTATTGCAATTAATTCCGGGTAGCCTGTTCGGTTGGTTCATCGATGCTTTTGTGCGGTTTTTCCATAGTCTTCCTAATCAAACATACATCGAGCAACTCGGACTTGTCTTAATGGGAACGGTGCTCTTATCGTTAGGTGTCTTTTTAGAAGTCAATTCACACGCCATTATCATGCCTGGTGAAGGACTTCCGAACGCCATCGCACTGATGCATCAACTCAAGTTTGCCAAAGTCAAAGTTTATAATGATTTCATTCTGATTGGCATTTCACTAGTCCTGGCACTCAGCTTTACTCATTCTTTAGCGGGGGTTCGGGAAGGTACCCTCATTGCAGCCTTTTTAACTGGGCGACTCGTAAATTTCTTTACCGAACATGCAAATCGATTTGTTGCTTGGATGACACCAGCCGCTGACGCGAACAACTAATTTCCAGAATTATCAAATAAAAACACGGTCACTGGCTAGTGATCGTGTTTTTTGGCTTGTGTTCACGCCAATTCGTTAGTCTGCCAGTGCCCGAATTCTTTCAGCCACTAATGCAGGTGAACATCGGCTATCCGTTAATTATTCTCCTAATTGATTTACTTTGGACCCACATGCTCGTTATTACATGTTGTAGTAATTGTCGATCATTTTCATCGCTACCAAACGCCACTTAGCGCTGGATCCCCAGTCGTTACAGGCGGACCATTTATTGACCCTAATAGCAATCAAATCAAGATTACCTTCTGTGGTATGCTGAACAGTCATCAACATCTCAGTTGCCAGCAGTTAAGTACTTAAGCGCATACTCTGCATCTTCATCAACCCTCAATAAGATAACTTTAATCACTTCATCCAATTTCGGCAGTCCAACTCTTTGTGGCAAGTGTCGAGAATCAAGCTGGTTGAAAATCGACTTGAGCCGCACAATCTCAGCAGCCATCCGCAATATAACTCAATCGCTAGCAACCATCTCAGTCACGAGCTGTAAATCATGCGACCGTATTGATGCAACTGGTTTGATTTGCCGATTATCTGCAATTAACGCCCCATTGGCACCAATCAGTAGTCCGTCCTCAAAGCCCGGAATCATTGGTATCAAATCTCGAAGCGGTTCAAAACTGATTGATTTTATTTTGATGCTGTCAAAAAACACTCACTTAACTAAAATTAGCTAAGTGAGTGTCTCGTCAACTAATGGCCACGATGTTGAGCACGATGTTTTGCCAACCGCTTTGCTCGTATCAACTGAGCATGGTCATGTCGGGCACGACGCTGCTGCCGCTTCTTCATTACCAAGTTACGCTGATGTTCTAACTTCAACATTTGCATTGCTCTAGTCGGTTTGAATCGAACGTGATGTTGACGACATTGTCGTGCCGCACGACGATACTCGCGAACCAATTGCTGCTGAGCAACCGCACTAGCCGTCGTCCATTGCAGCGTTGACCACCGATCTTGAATTAACAACCTAATCTGGGGTTCACTAGGATTCTGCGTCCCAAAGGTCACTCGGGCGACTTGATACCCGTCCGTCGACCAACGCTCAAAAACACCCTGATAAAATTGTTGATCAAAAAACACCGTTAATTTGCATCGGTTAATCAAATTAACCCCTCCTTAATTTCACTAACGAAATTCGGACAACCAAGGAAGGCAGGTTACTGACAGCCGTTGCTGCGTCTGGACTACCGACCAGACCGTGTTTTTAATTTCGCTAATAATTAGTATGTCAGATTAAGTCAGTTTGTCAAATTAGCACTTATGTATCAATGGAATAATTAATGCACTTAGTTAATCCGACATGAATCATGATTAAAACGTGACAGTCAATCAGACTCCTGCTCGTCAGCTTGGGCTACTGAGCACTGTCACCCTGCCGCTCCCATCGGTCAACCACTCGAATGGCTGATAATTATGCCTCCAGTTAGCGTGGTAAGAATCCACCGAAAATTGGTGCAAACTCAAACTGTTTCCGGTTGATCCAAGCTGGCAGTTGCTGAATTTTAAAATCAAGACGTTTTAACCATAGTTATTGCTAAATAATAACGAGTACAACAAGTAATAATTAAGATTATATTAAATAGCGTAATACTACACTATTACACTGTGATTAATAGTATACTTTGTTTGTAAAATACCTTGAAGTGGTTATTATTAGCCGCTTAAGGTTTAGGGGGATTCCAATATGAACACACCACTACTGACCGTCACGCAATTAAATCAATACTTCAGTCACCAGCACATTTTAAAAGCCCTGACCTTCACCATTCAAAAGGGGCATATCGTCGCCTTAGTTGGTGCAAATGGTGCCGGCAAAACGACACTGATGAAATCAATCTTAGGGCTCACTTCCTTTACTGGTCAGATTTATTTAAATGGTCAGTCAATTACGCCATGCCATCACCAAGCTTTAAGCGCTGTGGGCGCCCTAATTGAATATCCCGGACTCTACCCATTCTTGACTGGCCGGCAACAACTCTCACTGTTCGCAACCGGTGCCAATCGTACAGCACGCGTTACCAAAATCATTGAAGCACTTAGCATGCAAGCATTTGCCGATATACTAACGAAACACTACTCACTCGGTATGCGGCAAAAATTGGGTGTAGCCTTGGCTTTGCTCAATCAGCCCGCACTAGTCATCTTAGATGAACCCATGAATGGTCTTGATCCACAGGCCACAAAAGAATTACGCGATTTAATTTTATGGGCGCAAGCTCAAGGCACCACCTTTTTAATTTCAAGTCATCTCCTGAGTGAACTGCAACGGGTCGCCAATGACGTCTTAGTTCTTGATCACGGGCAACTGATCGCCAATATGAGCATGCCAGCGTTTCTTGCCCAACAGCGCCCCACTTATGAATTAGTAACTAATCAAGATCAACGGGCTTATCAGCTATTGCGTTCTGCTGGATACCACCTAGTTGCAGCAACACCAATTCGTGTCTTAATAACGCCCGGATTTCAGCTTAATCCATTACTGCAACTACTTTTGACCAATCAGATTCAGTTACAGCGGATTCAACCCCACACTGAAGACTTAGAATCATCCTTATTAACCATGCTGAAAACGGTCAACCACTAAGGAGGTCAATCTAATGTTCACATTGTTACGACAAGAAAATCGAAAATTAATGCACCATCGTGTGATTCAACTGTTTATTCCATTTATAATGATTTTTCAATTCATAATTGCGATATATGCCGCTCACTACCCACAGCTACTAACGCCATATGATGCATTTGTAAACAACGACTACGGCTTTATTCCGCTACTATTTTTGGCAATCACAATTGGCAGCACTTATTTAACGAATGAACGGCAAAATGGCACGTTACGAGCGCTACTTTATCGCAGTTATTCGCGGACCCAAGTCTTAGTCAGCAAATGGCTCACGATACTCGGTCTGATGATTGGCTTATCTGGCTTTAGCACCCTCATGAGTCTCGGACTGAAGTTGAGCTTCTTTCGGCGGTTACCTAATTACGGTACAATTTGGCACACTTGGGGTCTGAACATGCTATCAACAGGACTGACCCTACTATTTTTAATGAGTGTCGTCTTACTATTGGGCACCCTATTCACCAGTTCAACACCAGCCATTCTGACCGGCATCATTGGGTACTTTATTGTGACCATTTTCAATCAACTTTGTTTTTATTTATACGCCAAAGTCAGCTGGTTAAAGTGGAATCCGCTCAACATGATCAATCTAGGCGAGCAAATCCAAACACCACAACTACAACAATTAACCCGACTAAATCTATCCACGCTGGCGATTGGTTATATCGCCTATCTACTGTTATTCTTAACGCTTGCCAACTATTCTTTTCAAACCCGTAACGTTTAAAAGCATCCAGCCGGTCAAATAAGATTACTGACCGGCTGGATGCTTTATCGATTAATTGTTAATTTCATCATATTAGCGTAACTGTCGCACAACTTGCCAAAAGTAGCGACTCCAGCGCGGTTGATAAATCCAAGCAATCAGACCAATTAATGTTGCTGACCAAACTACTGCTACATATGACCAACTCGTCTGTGGTGCCAGCATAACGTCGGTAATCAATTTAGTCAGTATGATGCTCAACCCTATCAGCATTGGTACCCGCCAAGCCGGTAACAAAATCGCTTGGTGGTCACGCTCCGTGATTTGCTGGGCGCTCAAATACCGACCAAGTATCCCGCCCAAGCCCCAGACTAGACATCCAATTGCGATACCCAACAACCAGTGTTGATTGAGGAACGCCAACAAATAATTACCAGGTTGACCGAATGACCGTATCAATACAAACCAACTGATTGGTTTAACGACTGCATAGCCGACGAGCATTGCCATTACCAGGTTAGGCGTGACCAATAACACTAATGCAGAAGCGGTCATCAAAATCAGTGCAACGAGCGTGGTACTGATTACATTGCCGCCCCAGACCCACCAATTGAATTGCGCGAAATAAATTCCGGGAATATTCTGTACCAGCACCAGCAGAACCATTAATTTCGCCGAACTATACGCAATGATCGTCGTTAAACTATAGCTCAAAAACGTCGCACCAAAAATAGCTGCTCGGCGAAATCCTAAGCTCTGTAACCACTCATTCTGATGCCGGTAACGTGGAATGGCAATGAGTGCTATGCCCACTAAAATACTGATTCCCCATAGAAAATCATTTGGTTCAACATTACTCCCAACGCGCAAATTCGCCAATAATCCCCGCCGATCAGCATGATAAACTTGTAAATATTGATTCAAGTACTGCTGTTTCGAAGGTGCTACTAAGCCATCTACATCCTGATACTGTTGCCGCCGGTGGTCGTATTTAAGACCTGAAATTAGCATGTCATGATTCTGATCTAGCATTTGCCAGTGTTGATTCATTCTGAAGCCAGTCCACGCCCCCAGTGCTATAAACAAAATCAGCATACCAATGAGAAGTGGCGCATGCTGCCAAATAATCAAGTGCCCCAATTTTTTATTCATCTCACAACTTCCCCCAGTTGATGGTAACGACGGCCAACACGATAGACGAGCAGTGCCATCATAGTCAGCACGATTCCGACCAATTCATACCACGGCGCAATTGTTCCCATCAAAGGCAGTAGTAGGATGTCCCCAAGTGTTGAGCCAATACTCAAACTAATCAAAGCACTGGCGATAACCCCATTAAATAGCGATTGTTGCCGCAATGTGGTGATATCCGCTGACCATTGACGACAGGCCACCCAAGTTAATCCTAGTAGCATCAGCAAGCCCACTAATGCCATGATTGCCGCTACCCCGTAGTGAACATGTAACCGGATACTAGGCAACGACTGAATGTGAAACCACCGCAACCACATATTTGTCCGCGTTAACATTCCCGACGCCCAACGCCAGGTCAGAGTGCTGATCAGGATTGCTAACCATAACCGCTGATTAAAGCTCCCCACCAGCCAAGCAAGCATAATTAGGCACCCACTGACCATCGTCACTGCCACACTACTTCCCAAGAGGGCGGCCCCGTTACGGTATTGCTGATAAACTTGGGGGATTGCAGCCGTGATCCAGCCATAATAAATCACTTGACTTACAAAAACGGTGACCATTAATAGCAGCCCGAGCCGCAGCTGTTGCCACCAAATTTGCCAACGCGTAACACCTAAACCAGCCATAAACTCGAAGCGGTGTGTGCGACGACCCCAGAATGCAAGCAGCAAACCGCTGACGAGTCCCAAAACATAATACAAACGGTTGGGTTGTTGGGCCCGCACTGCCTGATTGGGATCCGTAGAAGTGTATTCGCCAGGCCAAAAAAACTGGTCAAGATGTTCATAATAAACATGCAGGCTAACCGCCGGACGACCGGCAACTTTATAGTCTTTCGGGTGTTTAACAAAATCTGCAGCGTTGATCCGTTCACCACGTACACTCCGGGCATGTTCCACCTGCCAAGTATGTGTCACATTAATTGCCATTAATAAGCTCACTAACAGACACGTTGCCGTCACAAGTCGCACCCAAGGCCGATTTTGTTGCCACCATAACCGTCTCAATTTTACAGTTGCCATTCTACACACCACCCCAAACAGCTTGCCGGTCGCCCAATTTAACTCGGAAAACATCTGTAATGGTCAACGGCTGGACGGCCATCATCAATGGTTGATTTTGTTGGAGCGCTGTCTCAATTGTCGGCGTGTAGTCCGCAAAGTACACTTCTAAGACCCGACCGTAAACTTTAATCAGCTGCCCATGCTCTTTCACAACCGCTGGTATATGCTTATCTGCAAAAACAAGCTGAAACTTGCGGGCCGTTGCCCGTAAACTTTCTAGGTCGTAATCAGCAACTAATTCATGATGTTGCAAAAACAGCACTTGGTCGCATAAACCGTCAAGTTCATCAAGATTATGTGATGAAATCAAGAAACTGACGCCGTGTTCGGCGACCTCCTCAACCATATAGGCTACAATCCGCTCGCGCACGATGATATCCAAACCATCAAACGGCTCATCCAAAATAATATATGGCACGTGACTCGCTAACGCTAGCAAGATTTGAAATAACATCTGCTGACCCTTTGATAACCGCTGGTAGTAGCTTTTGGTTGATAAATGCTCGGCCGCTAATAACGCTGTTAGTTGCGATTGGTCAAAGTCATCGTAAGCCAACGCGTATGTCGTTATGATCTGTCGCAACCGTTGACCACCAAAAAAGTGACGTTGTGTATCAATATAAAATAATTTTTGCCGACAGTATGGTTGCTGCAAAGTCGACTGCCCCTCAATCACTAATTCGCCTTCGTCCGCCAAATAGTGATCAGCCATCGTCCGAAAGAGCGTCGTCTTTCCAACGCCGTTCCGCCCGACCAACCCAACGATTCGACCTGGCTGCCAAGTAAAAGTAATCCCCCTTAATATTTCACGATTATCAATCCGCTTACTTAATGCTTTAACTTGGATACTCATCCCGTGACTCCCCCTTTTGATAAGCCGTGGTCACCCACGCCTGAACTTGCTGCGCACTGATTCCTAAAAATTGTGCTTCCGTTAACAGTGATTGTAAGCGCGTCTGAAGATCATCAACCGCATTCGAATCAATTGCAATCTGACTCGATTCACTCACAAACGTCCCCCGACCTTTTACAGTATACACGGCTCGCTGATGCTCCAAGATTTGATAAGCCTTACTGACCGTGTTCGGATTAAGGTGCATTTCTGACGCCATTGCTCGAATTGAAGGCAATTGATCCCCTGGTCGTAAGACTTCCTGAACGATCTGCTGCTTAATCTGCATAACTAACTGTTCGTAATACGGTGCCCCATTAGTTGCAAACGGCATTTTATCACCTCGGTATTGTGTACTACGTGTATTACTACAACTAGTACAATAACACACTAATTTGAGTTTGACAACTCAACAATCATATTCCTGGCACAAAATGATTACCTCAAACGTGAGTGCGACATCATTACAGTATGCCAAATTACTGAAAAGAGTCTTAAATTTGGTTGCCAGTTCATCAGTGCTTGTTCATCCTATTCCGACCTCCGGGACCCCTGCTCGCATGACAGATGAACGGCCACTCAACTTAGTGCAATTGGTCGCCGAATTCAATTACTGCTTGGAACATTGAACAAACGTTAATGTGGTCTCAGTTGTTTGGAATCTCAGTCATAATATGGTGACTGAGAATTAATGAACGAATCACAGTTCGATTATCAAACTGACAGTTACTGATAAAATTGCTGTCTCTAAAATAGCAACGACCAAGCCAGCAAAAGTTGGGGACATCCCTGTCAGCCATTCGAATACCTTCCCAACTGGAAGGCATTTCGGCCAATGCTCAGCACTGCCAGAGTGTGTGGTTCAGACGGCTTGAGACTGAGGATTAGCCCAACTAAGGCGTTAAGCGGTAAACTCATCGTGTCGCTACCCGGAAGGCTCATCGGACCCGAACACGTTTCGTCAATATGGCATTAAGACGTGGGTTGCGGCTTAAATCAGTGTCCACCACGTTTTAACATCTACATAAGCAAAAAAAACGCCTGACCAATCAGCACCTTTAGCTGGTTAGTCAGACGTCATCATCTGGTGATTATTCCAAGAAATCTTTTAACTGTTTACTACGTGATGGGTGGCGTAACTTCCGTAGCGCCTTGGCTTCGATTTGGCGGATCCGTTCACGGGTCACACCGAAGACTTTTCCAACTTCTTCCAGTGTCCGGGTCCGACCATCATCAAGTCCGAACCGTAAGCGTAAGACGTTTTCTTCCCGGTCCGTCAAGGTATCAAGGACACCTTCCAGTTGTTCTTTCAACAATTCATAAGCCGCGGCATCCGCTGGTGAGGTTGCGTCTTGGTCTTCGATGAAGTCACCTAAGTGTGAATCGTCCTCTTCACCAATTGGCGTTTCCAATGAAACGGGTTCTTGTGCGATCTTCAAGATTTCACGAACCTTTTCCGTTGGCATGTCCATTTCAGCCCCAATTTCTTCAGGAGTTGGTTCGCGCCCTAAATCTTGTAACAGTTGCCGTTGAATTCGAATTAATTTGTTAATGGTTTCGACCATGTGCACTGGAATCCGAATGGTCCGCGCTTGGTCGGCAATTGCCCGCGTAATTGCTTGGCGAATCCACCAAGTCGCGTACGTTGAGAACTTGAATCCTTTACGGTAATCAAACTTTTCAACGGCCTTCATTAGCCCCATGTTACCTTCTTGAATCAAATCAAGGAATTGCATTCCCCGACCCACGTAACGTTTGGCAATCGAAACGACCAACCGTAAGTTGGCTTCGGCTAATTCTTGCTTGGCAGATTCATCACCTTGTTCGATTCGGAGTGCTAAAGCGACTTCTTCGTCAGCCGTTAACAAGTCGACACGACCAATTTCTTTCAAATACATCCGCACGGGATCATTGATTTTAATTCCAGAAGCCGAGCCAGCGTCACTAAGTTCCTTCTTAGAAACTTTTTTGACACTTTTGACCGCTCGAGCATCAGGATCACCTTTTTCATCAACAACACTAATCCCAGCATCTTCAACCTTTTGTAATAATTTATCAATGCCACTAGCATCTAGTTTGTAAGGCGCTGCTAATTTATCTGATAATTCATCATATTGAATGCTACCAGTTTTCTTATATTCCTTAATTAATGCTTTAACGGCTTTGTCGTATTCCGTCGTTGCTTTTGCCTTTGCCATGTAGTAGCCTCCTATTTAGTATGCATCTACCAGCTGATCGGTTGCAATACCGAGCCAACCTTAAGTATATCATTTTCACGCCTAGTTATCAGCTCGTTGGACCTGCTGTTGTTGCCGATATAGGTCAATTAATGCCAACGTTAACTGCTGAACCAAATCACGATTACCGATCTGCTTGGCTGCCGTTAACTCGGCCTTCTTACTGTTGATTTGTTCTACCAGCGGCTGTTGATTCATGATCACATTGACTAGATCAGCAATCTCTTCCTTGGAAGATTCATTGGCCACGTCCATAAATTCCAAACTCGTGACGACAGGCTGTAAATCTGAATCCGTCATAAAATCCGTAAAGTTGCCCAAATCAAATTGATTATGCGTTTTAAAATAAGCCTCCGCATACACCAAGATTTGTTGATACGAATCATGAACAAAATGAAAACCAGCAATCGCCATCACCCGTAACCAAACATCGTGGTCATTCAACAAACGGTACAGTAACAACCGCTCCGCTTTCTCTACCCGACTTAACGGGCCACTGTTCGTACTGCCATCCACCGTGGCTGGGGGTGGCCCTAGCGGCGCAGGTGCTGGTGGCGGAGCTACTTGCGGTTCATCCGAGTGACCACCACCACGTCGAACGGCCTGCTGACCGACCAGTGATCGTAACTGTTGCTTTAAATCATCCTTATCAAGATCGAACTCCGCCACTAATTGGTTTAAATATAAATCCTGTTCGACACTAGAGGACAGTTGTGCTAATTGTTGCAAGACCGCCTGTAAATAAGTCAATTGATCGGGCGTGTTTTGCAAGTTCAAATCATGTTTTAAATACTGCATTTCAAATGCAGTGGGCGTTTGCTTACCATCTTCAAATACTTGGACAAACTTCTCCTGCCCCTGAGCACGCAAATACTCGTCGGGATCCATCCCATCAGGCATTTGGATTACACCCAGATTAAGGCGACTGTTGCCACCTAGCAATTTCAGAGCACGATCAGTCGCCTTTTGCCCCGGCATATCGCTATCGTAACAGACATATAAGGTGTCGGTAACGCGCTCAAGCATGTAAATCTGCTCATCAGTTAAGCTCGTCCCCATTGATGCGACCCCGTTCTGAATACCAGAACGATAAGCCGCAATCACATCCATAAAGCCTTCAAACAGAACCACCGACTTTTGTTGTCGAATGGGGCCCCGTGCTAAGTCAAAGTTAAATAATACTGAACGCTTGTTGAACAGCTTCGTTTCCGGACTATTCAAATACTTAGGTTCATTAGGTGATTTTTTGAGGATTCGACCTGAGAAAGCAATCACCCGACCACTCGCGTCTTTAATCGGAAACAAGACCCGGTCAACGAAGCGATCACGTAAGTCACCCGCTTGATTTTCAATGAACAGACCCGACTGCCGTAGTAGTTGGTAGTCGGACTGGTGTTCTTTAAAAAAATCTAACAAGAGCTGATTAGCAGGTGCATAGCCGATACCAAACGTTTTAATCGTCTCATCATCCAGCCCACGCTCGTGCAAGTACTTAAGCGCCGGTTCACCCAGTTCAGTATTCACTAAAATATGTTGATACATTTTAGCGCTATCCGCGTACAACTTTAACAGATCGGCTTGTTGCTGATCCTTAGGTGCGGCCGGTTGTGACTGCGCCGTATAGCTCGCCGGCAAGTCAATGTGCCCAAAATCGGCCACCTTGACGACTGCTTCCGGAAAAGACAAGTTTTCGAGATCCATAATGAAGCTGAACACGTTGCCCCCACGGCCACAGCTGAAACAGTGAAAAATCTGCTTTTGCTCATTGACCGAAAAGGATGGCGTGCGCTCTTCGTGAAAGGGACACAGGCCAAATAAATTCTTACCAGCCTTCTTCAACTGAACGTATTGTCCAATAAAATCCGCAATGTTGACTGCTGAGCGGACTTGCTCAACCTTTTCCTCGGGAATTCGATTGGCCACTTTGCCACCCCATTTCTACTAACTAAAGTCTGACAAACCAACCAAATCATTGCCGCAATCAAAAGCCGCATCACGAAATTTGGATGCGACTTTGTGCGTGCAAACTTTTACAGAATATATACTACCACAAGTTTGACAGCAGTGCAATAATAAGTTGCCCTTATTAGACATATTTGTCAAATTTGTTTGTCAGCAAACTAAAAAAGAAGCTACAGCGCGCTTGCTGTAACTTCTTTTGATTATCCACAGTCCGTGCTTATTTAACGATTAATTGATTCAAGTCACCCATCACGTTGATCATTTGGGCGATCGTCAAGAGTTGCTTCAAGTGATTATCCCGCACCTTTTCATCCTTACTCATCACCATCGTCTGTTCAAAGTAGTCGACGATCAATGGTCGTAAGGCGGCCAGGGCTTTGAAACGGTCCTCCATACTCATCGCTGGGGTAAATTGCTTTTGCAATTCAAGAACAGCATCGTACAAGTGTTGTTCCGCCTCATTTTCAAATAAACTTGGATCAACAGTCAAATCACCGGCTGCCAACTTAGCTTTCGCCGTGATCCGCAACAGACGAGTAAAGGCTTCAATTGTGTCCTTAAACTGCGGATCATCTTGATGCGCATTCAGCACATCGGCTGCTTTGAACATTTCACGGATATCCTGACGACTCCCTTTGATAACCGTATCGATGATATCGTAGCGAATCTTACGGTTGTTAAACCATTGTTTGACGCGATCCGTTAAGAAATCAGCAACTGGTGCCGTTTGCTTTTCGAAGTCTAAGTTGTACGTAGCATCATGGGCCACTAATTCCTTTTGAATATCGGCCTCGAGTTGACGAATTGGGAAATCCCAACCTTGTTCCCGTACGATCCGTACGATTCCAAACGCTTGACGACGCAAAGCAAACGGATCATTAGAGCCACTAGGAGTCAAGCCAACGGCAAAGAAGCTCGTAATGGAATCAACTTTGTCCGCAATAGCTAACACCGCGCCGACCTTGGACTTAGGTAAGTCGCCATCAGCGCTGATTGGCATGTAATGCTCACGAATAGCTTGACCGACTGCTGGATCTTCACCCTTCAAGACAGCATACTTGTCACCCATGACCCCTTGTAATTCAGGGAATTCGCCAACCATCCCTGTCACTAAATCAAATTTATAGATTTGCGCTGCCCGGTGGAGTTGGTTCTTTTCAGTCTCAGTCAAACCAAACCGATCAGCCAAAAAATCACTGATAACCATGACCCGCTGCATCTTCTCATACATCGTCCCGATTTTATCATGGAAGCTAACCTTTTTGAGTCGTTCCACATATTCTTGAATCGAGTGTTGTTGATCTTCATGATAGAAGAAAGCTGCATCTTCTAAGCGTGCCGTCAATACTTTTTGATTACCTAAAGCCACGTTTTCCAAGTGATCCGTGTTCCCGTTTCGAACGGAAACAAAGTGTGGTAATAAGTTATCCTCGGCATCCGTTACGTAGAAGAACCGTTGATGATCACGCATCGAAGTAATCAAGACTTCATCCGGGATCGTTAAGTATTTGGTATCAAAATCTCCCGCAAATGCAGTTGGATATTCCACCAAGTTATTAACTTCTTCCAACAGGTCTTCATTAACTTTGATTTGCCAGTCGCGTTCATTCGCCAAGGCTGCGATCTGTTCACGAATCGTTGCCTTACGTTTAGCGGCATCCGCAATAACTTGAACACTAGCTAAGTCAGCTTCATAGTCCGCAGCAGTAGCAATTTCAACGTCATGGCCCAAGAAACGGTGGCCTCGTGAAACACGGCCAGCCGCAACGTCCAGAATTTGAACCGGCACAACCTCGTCATTTAATAATGACACGATCCAACGAATCGGCCGAATATACTTGAAACTATACGTCGACCACTTCATCATCGTTGGGAAATTCATCTTGGTGATAACATCCTCGATTCCGGCCGCCAATACTTCGGCCGCCGTTTTACCGGCCGTAAAGGTTTGTACAAAGACATACGGGGTACCCTTAACATCTTTAAAGACGATGTCATCAGTTGACGCCCCTTGGCCCTTAGAAAAACCAATCGCTGCCTTTGTCCAGTTGCCATCCGCATCCTGAGCAATCTTCTTAGCTGGACCCCGAACTTCTTTTTTCACATCAGCCTGCTTGTCAGCTAAGCCTAACACCTGAACCGTTAACCGGCGTGGTGTTGAGAAGGTTTTAACATCTTCAAAATCAAGCCGGGCATCCTTTAAGAACTTGACCATTCGTTCTTTAAGTTGTAACACACTCGGTGTAACGACGTGGGCCGGCATTTCTTCCAAACCAATTTCAAGTAAATAAGTTTTCGCCATTATTTCGTCTCCTCCTGTGCGTGTTTTAATAACGGGAAGCCACGTTTTTCACGTTGCGCCACGAATTCCTTGGCAATCGACTTCGCCATGTTTCGGATTCGATCTAAATAGCCGGCACGTTCCGTGACTGAAACCATACCGCGAGCATCCATCAAGTTGAAGGTATGACTACATTTAAGACAGTAGTCGTACGCGGGGTGAACTAAGCCGTTCTTAATTTGCCGCTTGGCTTCCTTTTCATATTCATCAAATAACATTAATAATAATTCTTCGTTGCTATCTTCAAAAGCGTACTTAGAATTTTCAAATTCTGGTTCCAAGAAGATGTCGCCATACTTCACGCCATCGCCCCATTCAAGGTCAAATACGGAGTTTACATCCTGAATGTAAGATGAGAGTCGTTCCAAACCATAGGTGATTTCAGAAGTGACGGGATCAACTTCAAGACCACCAACTTGTTGGAAGTACGTGAATTGGCTGATTTCCATCCCGTCGAGCCAAACTTCCCAACCAACACCGGCACAACCCATTGATGGGTTTTCCCAGTTATCTTCCACGAAACGAATATCGTGTTCTAGCGGGTTAATGCCAAGTTTTTCCAAGCTTTGTAAGTATAAATCCTGCACGTTTTCTGGTGAGGGTTTCATGACCACTTGGAATTGGTGGTGTTGGTACAACCGGTTGGGGTTCTCACCATACCGACCATCGGCAGGCCGGCGTGAAGGTTCAACGTACGCCGCGTTCCATGGTTCGGGACCGATTGCCCGTAAGAACGTGTAGGGGCTCATCGTTCCGGCCCCTTTTTCTGTATCATATGATTGCATTAACATACAACCTTGATCCGACCAAAACTTTTGCAAGGTTAAGATAATCTCTTGCACTGATAACTTTTTGCTCATTAGTATCCTCCCAAAATTAGTGACTGAACGGCTGATGGCTTTGAAACGGGGGCATCGCTATTCCCAGACTTATGGCACAAAAAAAGTCCCCTGTCGTCGACAATAACGACATAGGGACGATTGGTTTCGCGGTTCCACCCTACTTCTGAGTAACCTCAGCAGCTTAATTACACGGTATTAAAGCTCCGAAAGCGCCAATTAACGACTTTGACTGACCGTTTTTCACCATCACGGTCTCACTGTAAGTCGAATCCGTTAACCTTCTCTCATCAACACTTAACTATTCAGTTCTTCATCATCATAGCCGATGGTCGTTCGTTTGTCAATCCTCATTCTTCCGGGGCGCCAACGGTTGGTACCAACTGCCCATCTGATCGATGAAGCGTTTAGATTTCAATCGAACGCCCACTGAGTTCTGATAGATTTCATCCAAAATCCGGCGTAACTCCGCCGCTGTCCGCGGTTTGACCTTGATCGAATGAACCTTAGCCAAATCCAACACGGAAAACTGACGTAGATAAAAGATCGCTGCTGGACTAGCATGCAAGCGGTGGGGATCCAAATGCCAGTGCTGTTGACAGAGCAAACCGCCGTAACTTTCAGAATAATCTAACGGTAAATCACTTCGACCGCAAACCGTACACCAACGCAACTCTGGGGCCACCCCAAACGGTTGCAGTAACTGAATTTCGACCACGTTAGCCACCAACGCGGGGGCCACATCTTGATCAATCAGTTGCAGCGCACTGGTCAACTGTTGGTACCACCGCCCCACCGGTTGATTATCTGGAAAAGCGACGTCCATTAAGTTCATAACGTACGTGGCATAAGCGTTCAAAGCAATGTCTTGACTAATATGTTCAAGATACTGCACTGACTTGACACTATTAATATACGAGAGACCTTGATCACGTAAATCACCAACGTATTCCCCCATCGTGAACGGCAATAACTCCGCCGCCATTTTGAAGCCACGCCGACGCGCACCGCGGATAAAAAACATCTTCTTGCCATACTCGGCAGTTAAAAACTTGATTAGCATATCGCGTTCCCGGTAGTCCCGGCGAAAGAGCAAAATGCCGTTAAAATTCGTGACCATTTGTTGGGCCATCCGGATCACCTAGCGATTCTAATAGTCATCTTGCCGATAGCCATAGCTGGCTAGCAAGTCTTGACGGTCCTTCCAGTTCTCTTGGACTTTTACCCAGAGCTCAAGGTAGACCTTATCCCCAAGTAAGTGTTCAATATCACGCCGAGCTAACGAGCCAATCTTCTTGAGCATGCTACCACCCTTACCGATGATGATGCCCTTTTGCGAAGATCGTTCAATAATAATCGTGGCCTGAACGTGAATTTTTTCTTCATCTTGACGTTTGATCGAATCAATCACGACCGCCGTTGAATGGGGAACTTCTTGACGAGTCAATTCAAGAACCTTTTCACGAATCAATTCAGAAATGATAAACCGCTCTGGATGATCCGTAATTTGGTCGGACGGATAATACTGCGGTCCTTCCGGCAATTGGCCCTTCAAGGTCGTCAGTAGTTCATCAACGTTATTTCCTTCAAGCGCGGAAATTGGATAAACTTCCTTCCACGGCAAAGCGTCTTTATACTGATCCATAATCTCCAAGAGATGATCTGGATGGACTTGATCAATTTTATTAATCACTAAATAAATCGGTTGTTTAACCGTTTTAAGACGATCGATAATAAAGTTATCCCCGGCACCACGCCGTTCGTCCGCATTAATCATGAATAGTACGGCATCCACTTCACCCAAAGTTGACAAGGCGGACTTGACCATAAAGTCACCTAATCGACTATGCGGTTTATGAATCCCAGGGGTATCAATGAAGACCATCTGCGTATCCGCAGTGGTATAAATCCCCTGGATACGGTTCCGCGTCGTTTGGGCTTTGTCAGACATAATGGCGACTTTTTGCCCAACGACCCGATTCAATAGTGTTGATTTACCGACATTGGGACGACCAATAATCGCCACAAAGCCGGAATGAAATGCTTGTTGTTCTGCCATAATTAATTCCTTTCAATCTTGTCCAATCGTTAACCAATTACTAGTTTAACCAACTGACAATTAAGTTCCAAATTTTAGGTGCAAACAACACTAACCCAACTAAGACGGCAAAGGCCGCGGCAAACACTACCGCACCAGCCGCAATGTCCTTAATTTTTTTAGCTAGGGGACTGAAATTAGGCCCAGTGATCATATCGGACAGGTTTTCTGCAATCGTATTGTTAATTTCACATAAGATGACCAGAAAAATCGCTAATGCTAGCCACAGCCATTCGTTAACGCTCAAGTGAACCCACCAGCCAGCAAACAAGGCCACCGCCCCCAGTACAAGGTGTGTTCGCATATTACGTTCTTCAATCACAACCGTTTTAAGCCCAGTCCACGCGTGTAGCCAGGACTGCCAAAACGAGTGATTTTTGCCAACCTGTAGCCGATCTGGTCTATTTTTCGAGGCCATAAGCGTCCAGAATCTGGCGTTGCAATGTAAACATTTCGGTTTCATCCGCTGGCTGAAGATGATCATACCCATTTAAATGTAAAAAGCCGTGAACGACCAAGTAACCTAGCTCGCGCGCCTCCGAATGGTTCAAAAAAGCGGCTTGTTCGCTAACCTTATCAACTGATATCATAATATCCCCGAGATTTAGTGGCATTTCCGCCGCCATCTCCGGATCCATCACAATCAAATCATCCTCGTCATCGTCGTGCATCGCAAAACTAATAACATCAGTTGGACGATCGACACCCCGATACTGTTCATTGATTTTTTGAATAGCATCGTTATTCATCAGGGTCACCGAGACCTCGGTATCATCCCGTAACTTTAACGTCTGACCAGCAAGATCAATTAAATCCCGAATCAATTGCAACTGTTCTGGCTGCGCTCCCGTTGTTGTTTGGTCGTATAATTCTAAATCCATAAGTGCCCCCTAGCGTTGTTCCACACGGTCGTACGCCGTAATAATCTTGGCAACGACCGGATTTCTGACCACATCATCCGCCGTAAATTTAACGAACGCGACATTGCTAATGCCGCCCAAAATCTGTTCGGCTTGAATCAAGCCACTCTTAGTATGGTGTGGTAAATCAATTTGTGAGATATCACCATTAACAATCATCTTGGCACCGAAACCTAGCCGCGTCAAAAACATCTTCATCTGGGCATTCGTCGTATTCTGTGCTTCATCCAAGATGACGAACGCATGGTCAAGCGTCCGTCCCCGCATATAAGCCAGCGGTGCGATTTCGATGATACCACGATCCATTAAGCGCTGCGTATGTTCAGCGCCATAAATATCGTACAACGCATCATAAATTGGCCGCAGGTACGGATCGACTTTTTCCTTTAAATCACCAGGTAGAAAGCCAAGACTCTCACCAGCTTCAACCGCTGGCCGCGTCAAAATCAGCTTCTCGACATCGCCCCGTTTTAAGGCTGCAATTGCCATCACAACGGCAAGATAGGTCTTCCCAGTCCCGGCTGGACCAATACCAAACGTAATATCACTTTTAGCAACGGCTTGCACATACTGCCGCTGACCAAAGTTTTTGACACGAATGGGCCGTCCACGATTGTCCTTAATTAAGGTCTCTGAATAGAGGTCTTTAAAGTAATCCAAAGTCCCCCGGTTGACCATCTTAATAGCGCTAATAACATCTGGCGCCCCAATCTGAATACCTTGTTTAATTAAACTCGTTAAATTATCTAGTACTGCTTGCGTATTATGAACAGCAACCTCGTCATCACTGCTGATCGTCATTTGATCCCCAAACACGTGCAATTGAACGTGTAACCCATCCTCAATCAAAGCTAAGTGGGCGTCTTCTGGTCCTAATAACGCGACTGACTGGGCCGGATCAGCAATGAGAAATTTTTGTTCATATTTTGAGTTTTCGGTCAAAAACATGGACTCCTTTATTGACAGATTTAATCACCATTATTTAATAATGGCACCCGCAGTTAGCGTGATAACCACGCTGATTTCAGCAGGTATTTGTTAGTTAATCATAGCATAAAAGCCCCCATCGAACCAGTACAAGGACGCCTCGACATTCGACAACGATTTTCTGAACAGCATTTTTCTTTCGAGCGATTAAATTGGCACGCTATCAATCAACGTAAGCCCAGTTAGATCAGTCCCTGCACCCATTGCTTATACTTAATCCGAACAACCGGTACTGCATTTCTGATCAACCAGAAGAAACAAAAAAACCGGAGAAAAATTTCTCCGGTTAACCGTTAATTCAATAATGATTTAACTGTTTGGTTGATCAGCTTGCCATCCGCCTGACCCTTAAGTTTTGGCATCACTGCCCCCATCACCTTGCCAAAGTCACCTTTACCAGTAGCTCCGACTTGTTGAATGGTGTCAGCAACAATCTGTTGAACTTCTTCGTCCGACAATTGTTTTGGCATGTACTGCTCAACAATTGCAATTTCTGCTTTAACGCCGTCGACTAAATCTTGACGACCCGCATTTTCGAATTCACTTAATGATTCGCGCCGTTGTTTCAGTTCACGTGAGAGCACGCTTACTTCCTCATCAGCCGTTAAATCATGGCCAACATTAATTTGTTCATTCATCAATGCTGACTTAAGCATCCGTATAACGCTGAGGGCTTGCTTATCGCGTGCCTTCATCGCAGCTTTTAGATCACCATTGAGTGTATCGATTAAACTCATTGGTTTTCCCTCCTCGTTAGGTCATTAGTAATCAATACTAATTACTTGAAACGACGACGGTTCTTACGCTTACGTGCTGCTTCAGATTTTAACTTCTTCTTCACACTTGGTTTTTCGTAGAATTCCCGTTTGCGGTATTCTTGTAAAGTACCACTCTTTGAAACGGTACGCTTAAAGCGACGAAGAGCATCATCAAGAGATTCGTTTTTACGAACGACTGTTTTTGCCATGTTAAATTCCCTCCCTCCGAGCTCAAAAAGTAACCGTTAAATTATGCATACTTACACATAACGCAACTGTTCTAGTAAATTATACATAAATTGAAAAAGGCCGTCAACCAAAGTTTACAATTTCCTTAAAATAAATCGTTAAAAGCAACGTCAGTTCGGACAGTAAATCGTTTTCATCCCCCGCCGGCTATGCTACACTAAGACTATTATCGAACCGAAATGAGGTTATTCTATGTCAGCAATTAAAGTCTTTATTTTATCTGATTCTATCGGTGAAACAGCTCATAACGTGGCCTTAGCTGCCGCTGCACAATTCTCCGACTATGACATTCGCTATCAGCGTTTCCCATTTGTCCGCACCGACTCACTGCTCCAGACGGTTTTGTCGCAGGCACTGAAGGAACACGCCGCCATCTTTCATACGTTTGTCGATCGCCGGCTCAGCCAAATCGTTAACCAATTTTGCGAAGCGCACGAGTTGCCTTATTATGACGTCATTACACCAGCTTTAGATACTTTTTCACAGATTACGCACGTCCAACCGTCCAATCACCCCGGTACCGTACACGCGTTAAACACCAACTACTTCGACCGGATCAACGCGATCGAATTTGCGGTCACTTACGATGATGGTAAGAATCCGAGTGGCTTTTTAGAGGCCGACGTGGTCTTACTGGGTGTCTCCCGGACCTCTAAGACTCCCCTGTCACTCTACTTAGCTAATCGTAACCTGAAAGTCGCCAACTTGCCACTAGTTCCTCAGGCTCAAATTCCTGACGAAATTTGGAAAGTTGATCCGAAAAAGATTTTTGGCCTAACTAACGATCCTGAAAAGTTAAACGATATTCGCCGGCAGCGAATGGTCCAATATGGGCTTAATCCCGACACCATGTATTCCAACACGGATAAAATTAAAGCCGAGTTGGAATACGCCGACAAGATCTTCAAAAAGATTGGGTGTTTAGTTATCAATGTCGCTAATAAGTCAATCGAAGAAACCGCCACTTTAATTACCGAAAGCTTGAATACTGACGACACTAATAATGGCTAGTATCACTAATCGCCAACTCACCGATGCCGCCTAAGTTTTCCTGACAATCAGCGCGTGCCACCTTCTAACGGTCAGCGCGCGCTTTTTTGCATCATTTTTCTTATCATTAATTAGGTCAGCTACTAATCATCAGTCGTGTCACTCACACGAGCTCGACACCACCGTCAACGTGCAACACTTGCCCAGTCATAAACTCATTTTGCATCAAATAAACATACGCCGACGCGACTTCGGCGGGCGTTGCCACGCGTTTCAAGGGATTACCAGCACTGACGGTCGCAGCCTGGGCTGCCAATTGTGCGTCCGATAGTTGGCGCCAAAGACCAGTCGGCGTCCAAGTCGGTGCAACTGCATTGACGCGATAGTCAGGCGCCAACTCTACGGCAAGTCCAACGACCATCGTATTAATGGCTTGATTGCCAACAATCGCTCCGGAGGCATTATCTGGCCGCCCACCAGCACCCGAAGTAAAAATCAGCGAACCGTGTTGGTTAAGATGGTGGCTGGCTAATTGGGCCACTTGCAGATTTGCAAAAAATTTATCTTCAACCGTCTGCCGAATCGCTGCAATCGAATTGTCCAAGAACCCCCCACCCATTGCACCACCTAACATTGAGACGACGTGGTCAAATGCGGGCTGAGCTGCAAAAAAAGTTTTTAGTTGCGCCAGATTTTGTGCGTCTAACGCCGTTCCAGTCAAATGGTCTGATGGGCCTAATTGGGTGATGGCAGCTGTTACGTGCGCCGCCGTATGACCGATAATATGGACATCGGCGCCTTCCTGTAAGGCTTGGCGAGCAATTGCCATGCCGAAACCCGAAGTACCACCAATCACTAATAGCCGCTGTTTTTTCAATTGCATCGTCATTTTCCTCCTTCTAAAACAAAAAACGACAACCGACTAGCGATTATCGTTCAATTCTCATTAACGTTGCTGTTCAATATCTTCAATCAAATGCGGATTAAACTCCCCGGCCCGAAGCATTGCAATCTCATACTTATAAGGTGGCAATTGATGTTTCTTATCTTCCCCGACATACGGCGTTTCTAAAATCTTGCTGATGTCTGGCAATTGTGGATGATGGGCGACCTTATTCAAAGTATCAAAGCCAATCGTTCCCATACCGATATTCGTGTGCCGGTCCTTGTGAGCACCTTGAGGATTCTTAGAATCATTGAGATGGATCACTTTCAAACGATCCAGCCCAATCACATGATCAAATTCATTCAGGACACCGTCGAAATCGTCCTTAATCGCGTAACCGGCATCACTAGTATGGCAAGTATCAAAGGTAACCGATAACTTTTCATTATAAGTCACCCCGTCGATCATCTGTGCGAGTTCTTCAAACGTCCGGCCAACTTCAGTTCCTTTGCCAGCCATCGTTTCTAGCGCGATTTGAACGTGCTGCTCTGGCCGAATAACCGCGTTCAGTCCCTTGATGATCTGCGCAATGGCAACATCCGCTCCGGCACCAATATGTGCTCCCGGATGGAGCGTTAATTGTGTTGCGCCAACGGCATCTGCACGCTGGATCTCTTGATAGAGAAAGTCCGTTGCAAACTCAAAATAACCCGGCTTTTTCGTATTACCTAAATTAATGATGTATGGGGCATGTACGACGATCTGCCGGAGGTCATGAGCCTCGATTATCGGCTGTGCTTCGTCAATTTTCAGTTCGTCAATTGGTTTACGCCGTGTATTTTGGGGTGCGCCCGTATAGATCATAAATGTGTTGGCGCCGTAACTTGCCGCCTCATTGGCAGATCCGAGCAACATGTCGGGTGCCTTCATCGAAACATGTGAACCTAATCTAAGCATTGTAGTCCCATCCTTTTCGCAAGTTTACTAATTCCTGTCATACCTTAAAGTTGCCGGATACATATGATACCGGCATGATCACTCATTATCCAAATAAATCTGTCAAGTTATTCTAAGCGGTTGTGGTCACCCGTGGATAAAAGTACGCCAAGGTCCGCTCAATCGCATGACCGTCATTACGCGTATTCCATAACTGATTAAACTGGGTTAACTGTAACGGCGCACCCGGCATTGCTAGGACATGATTCAAGTCCACCACCGTCCGGACTAATGGTCCCGGCGCCCAGTCCCTAAAATCAGCTTGCAGGCCCACTTCTTGCTCATAGTGGTCCCAGTCAAAGACATAAAAAACGATTTTTTGACAATTTGGTAACAACGCGTAGTCAAACACAACTGAGGAGTAGTCACTGACCAACGTATTAGCGACCGTCAACAATTCATCGGTACTAAACTCAGGTACCAATGTCACTAGGTCCGGGTAACGGGCTTGCAAATCACGTTCCTGCTCGGCCAAATGGGGATGTAACTTAATAATCAAGTGTTGGTCGGGCCGCAACTTTAATTGCTTAAAATCAGCCGGCAACGCAAATTGAACACCGGCTCGATAAGTCGGCGCATACAAAATAACTTCCTGTTGTTTAAACGCCGGATACTTCTGATAAATGGCCGTTGCAGTTTGCATCACCCAGTCGGACTTACAATACCGATCCGAACGAGGATATCCCAAGACCCGCATCCGCGTCTGTGGGACGTGATAACTCGCTGCAAAAATCGTTCCCATCTTCTCAGAACCAACCACGTAATCAGTAATCTGATCATACACGGTCTGAAACCGACGCCGATCATCTGCGGGTCGCTGTGCCGTCTGTGGATCACCCCAACCAAATGTTTTGACCGCGCCAGCAGCATGCCAGAGTTGAATCAGTCGTTGTGGGGCCTGCCGCGTCAAGCCAGCGGTAAAGCCATAATAATTATCAAGATAAACGTCCGCTGCCCGGGTAATGACGGGAATTCCCGTCAAGGCAAATCGAACTGAATCATGAAACGGCCGTGTCGCAATTCCCGCCTGTGCCAGTTGTGCCGCCCCGGTGGCTGCACTCGGCAAGTAATAAACAGTCAAGCGCCCGGGAACGCGCTGGTTCAACTGCTGAATAAAATCCAAATTGTCCGCAAAGCTCATCAAATAAATCACCTGATCATTTTTGCTAAAGTGCGCTAGCCACGATACAACTCGCACCAGCCAGACATAAATTACTTTCTTCACACTGGCCATCCTTTCATTTCATCATTAATTATTGGTAAAGCGTGCCCTACGTGACAATCAAAAATGTGCCAGCTCAATTACGCTTAAAAAGTTCAGATTGGCGTCAACTTACTTGAGCCGTCTGCCTTCGTCCACTAAATATAAACAACTATTTTTCAAGTCTGTTCCCCATTAGTTGTTCATTAGCTCTGGGTCTAACTGATATGGACTTATGATCCAGCAATAACACAATGCTTGTATTATATAACAGATGCCCACACTTCGGCTAGTCGGGTCACTATTAATAGTGGTGTAAAAGTCGTCCCCGAACGCCTAATCAAAAAGTGCTTGCAAACAAGTCCCGAAAGTCCTGTTTGCAAACACTTTTAATCTGATAAATTCATCAAGGCTTCGGTTCATAAAAGTGACCGAGAATCTTGACCGTATCTGAAATACTAACGAAAGCGTGCGGGTCAGATTCGGCCATGGCCGCCTTCAATTCGCCCATTTCGTAACGCGTGATGACTGTAAATAAAATCGTTTTATCATCATGTTGATAAGCACCTTCAGCGTTGTGTACGATGGTAACGCCACGACGAATCCGATTTTGAACGCTATCAATCACCGTTTTAGGGCGACTCGTAATAATCATCACTTGCATCTTCTGTTGGCGCGTATACGTCATATCCATGACCCGACCATTTACAAACAACCCGAGTGCGGAATAAAAGGCATATGGCCACCCGTAAACAAAGCCAGCCGCAATGACAATGATCGAGTTGAACGCCATGTTGATCGTCCCAATACTGCGACCCGTTTTACGGCGTAACACGATACCGATAATATCGAGGCCACCGGTTGAAATCCCATTTTTGAGGGCCGTTCCGGTCCCGAAACCATTAACAGCACCCCCAAAAATCGCACAAATGATGGGGTCATGGGTCAAGCCAACTGGGGCAATCAGTTTGATCATAATACTAGATAGCGTAACAGCTAAGAACGTATACAACGTAAACTTATGCCCAATCGATCGCCACGCAATAATGAACATTGGAACATTCAAAATAAACAGTAACGCCGCAGTTGAAATCTGAACGGGAAGAAACTTGCTCATCAAACTATTGATCAATTGCGCAAGCCCAGTGATCCCTGAAGAATAAATATGCCCCGGCGTCCAAAAGTAGTTCATGGCAATGGAAACTAAAATGGCGTATATAAAAGCAGTTGACGCTTTCACAACATCACGATGGTGTTTGGATAACTGCTGAAAATCATCCATGAATTAAGTGTGCTCCTTTACGTTTTTGCTTTCGTTATTGTAACACGCCGATTTGCAAACGGCCGGTCTTTTGCAGTATTCTGCTAAAAGTCTCACGTTTCTCAGCAAACTCCCATTAATCAATCCGACTAATTTCCAGAACGAGCCCCGCTACGATAGTTATTATTAGATCACACCTATCGCGATGACCAGCAACTCACGCTTAGTCCACTTTAGGTGCATCGGCCCACTGCTCGGCGATGAAATCAGCGCGGCCACCCGCTTCTTGTTCCGCAAATACCACTGGATTATTTTTATAAAAGCGTTGGTGGCGTGCCTCGGCTGGATAAAATGGTTTGGCATTCTCAATCGCCGTTACGATTGGTTTACTAAATCGTTCGCTCACCTGTAATGCCCGTTTAGACGCTTCCGCGATCCGCCGTTGTTCCGGACCATTCACAAAAATGACCGGCCGATAATTATCACCACGATCTTGAAATTGCCCCATTGCATCGGTAGGATCCGTTTGATGCCAATAAATATTGACTAATTCCGTGTAACTAATGATATCGGGATCAAACGTAATTTTGACAGCTTCAGTATGACCCGTCGTATGCGCTTTGACGTCTTCGTAAGTGGGATTTTTCGTGTGTCCACCAGTATAACCCGAGACAACACTGTCGATTCCGGGTTGACTATCAAAAGGCTGAACCATGCACCAAAAACATCCACCCGCAAAAATTGCTGTTTCCATGAGAATTCCTCCAATTAAATATTAATATAAATTTAACACTAATTAAAAAGAACGTCCATTTCTGGACGCTCTTAATATTTTTATTCGGTTGGTTCATCATCCGTTACGGGATTGGTAATATTCAAATCCAAATCAGCTAATTGCTGGTCAGAAACCCGCGATGGTGCATTGGTCATTGGTTCTGACGCCTTGGAATTCTTAGGGAAGGCGATCACTTCACGAATGTTGTCATTACCTGATAATAACATCGCGAACCGGTCTAACCCGATTGCTAAGCCACCATGAGGCGGAAAGCCCATGTCAAGGGCATCCAGTAAGAACCCAAATTGTTCTTGGGCTCGTTCCTTAGTGAAGTCCAATGCCTTGAACATCTTTTCTTGTAATTCGCGGGTATGAATCCGGATCGACCCGCCCCCGAGTTCATAACCATTCAAGATGATATCATATGATTGTGCATGGGCTTTGTGTGGATCTTCGCCATCATTCAAGTAATGAACATCTTCTTCATTGGGCATTGTGAATGGATGGTGAGCTGGTACCCAGCGCTCGATGCCTTCATCATATTCAAACAATGGCCAGTCAACGACCCATAGGTAAGCGTATTGATCTTGATCAATCAAGTCAAGTTCCTTAGCAATCGCGGTCCGTAAGTAACCCAGCGTATCAGAAACTACTTTGAAACTGTCGGCAGCAAACAATAATAAGTCGCCTGGTTTAGCAGCAGCAGCACTCGTAATGGCTTCAAAGTCACCATCGTTCTTGAAGAATTTCGCAACGGGACCACTAAAGCCGTCGTCAGTGACCTTCATCCAAGCTAAGCCCTTAGCCCCAAACCGTTTAACGTACTCCGTGTACGCATCGATTTGCTTTCTAGAATATTGATCAGCACCGCCAGGAACTGCAATCGCCTTGACCAGGCCACCATTAGCGAGTGCATTATCAAAGACTTTAAAACCGGCGTTAGAAACGGCCGCGCCCATGTCTTTGAGTTCCATACCAAAGCGCACATCCGGCTTTTCAGAACCAAAACGGTCCATAGCTTCTTGCCAAGTCATCCGCGTAAACGGCGTCTTGATGTCAACACCCTTGACGTCCTTCATGACTTGCTTAATCAAGCCTTCAGTATAGGACTGAATTTCCTCAGCCGTTAAGAAGGATGTCTCCATATCAATCTGGGTAAATTCAGGCTGACGGTCACCCCGCAAATCTTCATCACGGAAACAGCGTGCAATTTGATAGTAGCGATCAAAACCGGCCCCCATCAGCAATTGCTTAAAGAGTTGTGGTGATTGTGGTAACGCGTAAAAATGCCCTTGATAGACCCGCGAAGGCACTAAGTAATCCCGGGCCCCTTCTGGCGTCGACTTCGTTAAGAACGGCGTTTCAATATCATAGAACCCGTTGGCATCAAAATAGCTATGAACTGCTTGGGTGATGCCATTACGAATTTTCAATCCACGTTGCATTTCTGGCCGACGCAAGTCCAAGTAACGGTACTTCAAGCGCAATTCATCTGATACGTTAATGTCATCTTGAATATAAAATGGCGGGGTTTTCGCCTTATTTAAGATTTTGGCATCGTGAATCTCAACTTCAACTTTACCAGTCTTCATGCGGTCATTAACAGCGTCAGCATTCCGATTAACAACGGTTCCTTGCACTTCAATGACGTATTCGCCCCGTAACTGATCTGCTACCGCCAAAGCATCCGCTGAAAATTCCTGACTAAAGACTAATTGCACAATTCCTTCACGGTCCCGTAAATCAATAAAAATCAAACTCCCAAGGTCGCGGCGTTTTTGTACCCAACCTTGTAAAGTGACCGTTTGGCCTAAATAATCCTCATTGATGAGACCCGCATATGTGGTCCGTTTCATAAACGCTTCCTCCTTATAAATCGGCAAACTTGCCGTTTACACTACTTATCTAAAACTTGATGAGCATCTTGATAGATGTCCGCCATCGCAACCTTGGTTTCCTCACCAGTAGCCATAGCCTTCAAGTTAACGACCTGATCAGCCAGCTCGGTTTCGCCCACCGTCATCGTGTAACGGGCATTCAAGCGATCAGCACTCTTGAACTGAGCTTTAGGCTTGCGATCCAAGTAATCCCGTTCGGCCTTATAACCGGCTGCCCGTAATGCCTGTACCAGCTTCAAAGTCGTAGCACTAGCAGTGTCGCCAATTCCCACAACATAGACGTCCAACTGATCATCAGTTGGTACCGCAATGTTTTCAGCATCCATCAACACTAATAGTCGTTCAACACCCAGGCCAAAGCCAACACCCGAAACTTCAGGGCCACCTAATTCCTTAACCAATCCGTTGTAACGACCCCCAGCACAGATCGTCGTGTAGCCCTTGCCTAACGCTTTTGAGTGGGTCATAATTTCAAAAATCGTATGGTTATAATAATCTAATCCCCGGACCATCGTGGCATCAATCTCGTACGGAATTGCTAATGCATCTAAATACGTCTTAGTTTGATCAAAATGCGCTTGAGCTTCCGGAGACAAGTAATCTAAAATCGATGGTGCATCGGCCACAAATTGTTGATCTTCCGGTGCCTTACTATCTAAAACCCGCAATGGATTCTTGTGTAACCGTTCCTTGGAGTCATCACTCAATTCATCAAAGTGTGGTTCCAAATAATCAATCAAGGCTTGTCGGTAATCATCACGCGTTTGTTGATCACCCAACGTGTTGATGACCAGTTTCAAATCAGTCAAGCCAAAGGTTTTAAGTAAGTTATAGCCCATTGCAATTACTTCAACGTCTAGGGCAGCACTTTCACTACCAAAAGCTTCCACGCCTAATTGATGGAACTCACGTAACCGACCTGATTGGGGCCGTTCATAACGGAACATTGGTCCCATGTAATAAACCTTGTATGGTTTGAGAACTTGCGGACCGTACAACTTATTTTCAACGAACGCCCGGACGACGCCGGCAGTTCCTTCTGGGCGGAGCGTAATGTGCCGGTCACCCTTGTCATGAAAATCGTACATTTCCTTCGTCACAATATCAGAAGTATCCCCCGCTGAACGTGAGAAGACCTCGAAATTTTCAAACATCGGTGTCCGGATCTCTTTGAATTGATAAGTCTTGAAGACGGCACGAGCCGTTGCTTCAACGTATTGCCACTTTTCACTATCGCCAGGCAAAATGTCGGCGGTGCCTTTAGGCCGTTGATATCTCATTAATAGTTCCTCCCTTGATTGCAATCGACAAAAAAAGCGCCCTTGATTATTTACCAAGGGCGCTATTAGCGCGGTACCACCTTTTTGAGTACTAATTGATAACGTCTGTAATCACAGGCGGAACGCTGCCGTTCACCTCAAAAGCGTCTCCTCATTGCGCACTATCCGGAATTCTCAGCACTACCGGTCTCTGGTTATAGTGGCGTACAATGCTCTTACTTTCTCTGCGGTCGATTGATTAATATATGGTTAAAGTTACACGAAAATCACTTAAAAGTCAACGATTCTAGTTAAAATTATCTCAAGATTTCGTCGGTCAGCTGTTTTTTTGGTATACTATTTGCAGCACTTCAAATTGCAATTATCTTAAATCTAGTTGGTGACAGAGCATGCAAGTTTTAAAACAATTTTGGCGTCAAATCACAGTCACGGTTATTTTTATCGGCCTAGTGATTGGCTTTGTAGTGCTATTAGCGACTAATAACACTGCGACTGTTAACATTGCCAACGTCAATATTCGTAGCGGTCCAGGCATGAGTTATGCGATCGAGGACGCTACGTCTAAGGGCACCAAGGTCCACATTATGAAACGCAAAAATAATTGGCTATACGTCCGTTATGCGGATCATAAATTCGGCTGGATTGCTAGTTGGTTAGTCAACGAACATAACAGTCAGTTGACTAAAACCACCAAAATCTCTGAAGCCACCATCGTTTTAGATCCCGGACACGGCGGTTCTGATTCCGGGGCGCTCTCGAGCAAGGGCAAGATGGAAAAAACGTACACGTTACGGGTCGCTAAAGCTGTAGCTAAAAAGCTCCGGGCTGCTGGCGCACACGTTGTTTTAACCCGTGATTCAGATGAATACGTCGGCCTGAGTGCGCGTCCCGCAATCGCAAACAAGCTTCATGCAGACGCCTTCATCAGCTTCCACTTTGACAGCTCACCAGAAAAAAACACGGCTTCTGGGATCACGACCTATTACTATCATAAGTCAACCTCACTAGCACTAGCCAAGGCGTTAAACAATAACGTCTCGACCTTGCCAATTCCTAGTAAAGGAACGGACTTCGGTGACTTTCTGGTCATTCGTGATAATTCACGACCATCCGTATTGATGGAACTGGGTTATATTAATGATAAGTCGGACTTCAAGACGATCAGTTCTAAAAAGTACCCTCAAGAAGTAGCGCACGCGGTTTACGCCGGATTGAGTACCTACTTCGCCAATCAATAATAATGCAGTCAGCATGAAGTCTTTGAAAGTGGCCGTTATTCCAGTGACTGGGATAACGGCCACTTTTCGCGACTATTCAATCGATGAATCGCATATCAACTGACGCGGTTTACCTAAATAACCGTCTATTTGCCTGCACTTTAGCTCCGTACCGGACGTCTAACCTCATTTCACACTCTTACGGATCAACGCCACTAATTGTTAATAACAATTAATTGCGTTACAGTGATGGTAACCGTATTTAACATCGCAGCAAGGAGGAGTTAACATGCACTTAACAAAAACTTGGCTCGCACAACTACCACTCACTGACATTCAGCAAGTGCAACCAGTGAGCGGTGGCGACATCAACGCGGCCTTTCAAATCATCACCCGTCATCACCAATATTTTTTGAAGGTTCAGCCGCACAACGACGTTACTTTCTTTGACCACGAAGTCGCTGGATTGCGACTACTTGGTGCAGTGACTAAGACACCGCGTGTCATCGCCAGTGGCACGATTGCCACAGACGGTTATCTCTTATTAGATTGGCTAGCGACCGGGACTGGCAGTCAGTCCGCACTGGGAGCGGCTGTCGCCAAAGTTCACCATCAACACCACGCCCAATTTGGTCTTGACCACGACTTCACAGCTGGCAAGTTACCGAAAATTAATCATTGGCAGACTGATTGGGCAACTTTCTATACACAACAACGTTTAGATGTATTAGTCAATTTGGCTAAGGAACACCATTTATGGTCAGAAACGCGTGAAATGCATTATCACCGCTTACGACAACAACTGTTGCAAGATTCCCACATGCACACGGTAAAACCAAGCCTGTTACATGGCGATTTGTGGTCAGGTAATTACTTATTTGACACGACCGGTACGCCCGTTTTGATCGATCCCGACGTGTTTTACGGTGACCGAGAGACGGATCTGGCCATGACGACGATTTTTGGTGGTTTTGATACTGATTTTTATCAGGCTTACCAAGCAGCCTACCCGGTTGCGCCCGGTATGCAAGACCGCCTACCAAGCTACCAACTCTATTATTTACTGGCCCACCTGAACCTCTTTGGTGAAACATACGGACCAGCCGTTGACCGAATTCTCATGCAATATTAATACAAGCCTCGCGACCCGTGCAGCTCATTGAGAGGACTCGGTCACGAGGCTTGTATACAATTTTTTAGCTACAATCATCAGCTATCACAATATTTCGAGTGTCTAGACTAGTCGACAAAGGTCAATAAGTCGTTTAAATCCGTAACTTGAACTTCCGGGGCACTAGTCACCGTAATCAGGCAGTCAATATCAAATAAATATCCGGCAATCCCAGCATTGTGACCGGCATCGATATCCAAGTTGCGATCACCCACCATAACGGCGCGTTGACGGTCGACCTGGTGTTTATTCAATAAATAATTCAACGCAGCTGGATCAGGTTTACGTGGGAATGGCTGAGCAGCCGTGACCGCATCTGTGAAATATTGGGCTAAACCCGCTCGTTGTAAATAGGCTTGTGCGCTTTCGTCACGATGGGTCATCAAATAATTGTGACCACCAACTGCGATAACTTTTTCAAGCACCGCTTGAGCACCCGCAAAGGCGGCCGGTGCATGCTGTAATTGTGGCTCCCAACGTTGATAGCCCGCCCGTAAATCATGCCAATCCCAACCATACTGAGCCGCAACCATTCTTTCCGCATAACCAACTGACTGTTGCCGCATCAGCTGGTACGTTGTATCAGCCGGAATAGTCCCACCTAACTCGGCAACTGCTTTTTGGAAAGCTTGGACCATGGCTGGATAAGTATCTAACAAGGTTCCATCGAGGTCCCATAAAAACTCACGCATCTCATTCACTCCCGCTAATAATTGTAATAGCCAAAAAGCTGAAAGTACCGGATTGGTCTTTCAGCTTTTACTTCAACGTTGATCAGTATCATAACAAATCGTGACCGGCCCATCGTTAACCAAGGAAACTTGCATATCGGCACCAAATTCACCAGTCGCAACGGTCACGCCACTGGCAGCTAATTGCTGATTAAATGTATCATACAATTTGCTAGCCAATTCAGGATTACCCGCCGCTGTAAAACTTGGTCGATTACCATGGCGCGTCTCCGCGTATAACGTAAACTGCGATATCGACAAGATTGCTCCACCGACTTGTTGAATATTCAAATTCATTTTTCCATCTGCGTCACTAAAAACGCGGAGGTTTAAAATCTTATGCGCGATGTAATCCAATTCGGCTTGACCGTCGCCATCTTGAAAACCAACCAATAGGACGAAACCGTGGTCAATCGTGCCCCGAACTTTCCCATCAATACTAACTTGTGCCTGCTGTGACCGCTGAACAATGACTCGCATAGAAGCCTCCTAAAACATTTTCCGTTCGACAACGTAAAGATCCTGAACATTTTTCAGACTGTCAATGATTCGTTGGAGATGTTCCAAGTTGCGAACCCCCAACGAAACACTAATAATGACCATCTTGTTGTGATCGACCTTACCGTTGACATTGGTCAAAAATTTCGTGTGATTATTGATAACTTTCAACACATCGTTGAGCATGCCATTACGGTTATAACCTTGAATTTCCAAATCAGAATTGTAGTTCGTTCGGTCACCCTCGGGATTCTCCCACTGAACATCAATCAACCGTTCACCATTTGCTTCTGCGCTCTTAACGTTCGGACAATCAACACGGTGAACCGAAACACCGCGCCCCTTCGTAATATAACCAACAATCTCATCACCCGGAATTGGAGAACAGCAATGACTTAGACGTACGAGTAAGTTGTCGACGCCTTGAATAATCACCCCACCAGAAGATGAGACCTTTTGCCGCTTCCGATCCTGCTTCTCCTGATCCTCATTATGATGATCTTTCGATTTCTTCTTCGCTGGCGCTTCCGTAGAGTCTGCCAAAATGGCCTCCTCACGTTCACGCTGCCGATTAGTCTCGCGCTGTTTACGAACATCACTCGTTAACCGGTTAGCAATCCCTACCGGTTGGACGTCACCAAACCCCAAGGCCGCGAACAAATCATCCTCACTACCGTAGTGCATCTTTTGAGCGACCGCCGTCACCTTGTCCTTAGTCATGATTTCTTTTGGATTAAACTCTAAATCACGTAGCTGCTTCTCAAGCAAATCACGACCCGTAATGATGTTTTCCTCACGGTCAGCATTGCGGAAGAACTGTTTGATTTTATTACGGGCCCGCCGCGTATAGACTAATTTCTGCCAATCACGGCTAGGACCAGTTGAACTAGTGGACGTTAAAATATCCACGATATCACCATTTTTGATTTGGTAATCCAATGGAACGATCTTGCCATTGACTTTCGCACCAGTCGTATGGTTACCCACTTCCGTATGGATCGAATATGCCATATCCAGTGGTCCAGCGCCCTTTGGTAATTCTGTCACGTCACCCTTGGGCGTAAAAGCATAGACCCGGTCACTAAAGAGGTCGCCCTTGACGCCCTCCATAAAGTCGGCAGCGTCCTTACTTTCATCCTGTAGCTCAATGATTTCTTTGACTAAGTTCAACTTGTTGCCCGACTGAGTCTCTTGGACCTCGTCGCGTTTACCTTCCTTATACGCCCAGTGTGCTGCGACCCCGTATTCAGCGACCCGGTGCATTTCAAACGTCCGGATCTGTATTTCGAGGGGCTTACCTTCAGGACCGACCACCGTGGTATGCAAAGATTGATACATATTGGCCTTGGGCATCGCAATATAATCTTTAAAACGCCCCGGCATGGGCTTCCATTGTGTGTGAATCGCACCTAAAACTGCATAACAGTCCTTGATTGAATCCACGACCACCCGAATTGCCAGCAGATCGTAAAGTTGGCTAAACTGTTTGTGTTTGTCCCGCATCTTCTTATAAATTGAATAGATATGCTTCGGACGACCATAAATTTCAGCTTCTGGTAGTTCCAGATCATGGAGCGCCTTTTGAATGTCTTGAATGGCAATCTCGATGTACTTTTCACGGTCCTCACGCCGCGAATTCATCAAGTGGACAATGCGATAATACTGTTGAGGATTCAAATAACGTAGTGAAATATCTTCTAGTTCCCATTTAATCGTGCTGATCCCTAATCGATCGGCAATGGGGGCGTAAATTTCCAACGTTTCATTTGCAATTCGCCGCTGTTTATCGGGCCGCAGATGCTGCAATGTCCGCATATTATGCAAGCGATCAGCTAATTTGACAATCATGACTCGAATATCTTTAGACATCGCCAACAGTAATTTACGGTGATTTTCAGCAAGCTGTTCTTTGTTGGACTTGTACCGAATCTTACCCAGCTTGGTGACCCCGTCAACAATAACGGCCACGTCATGACCAAACAGTTCTTCAACGTCTCCTAAAGTAACACCAGTATCTTCCACAACGTCGTGTAAGAAACCCGAAGCGACGGTTTCAGGGTCCATCTTCAATTCAGCTAAGATACCAGCAACTTGAATCGGATGCATAATATACGGCTCACCAGATTGGCGATACTGATCCTTATGCACATAAGTTGCAAAATCACACGCCCGTTTAACTAACGCGACGTGATCACTATTCATATACTTTTGAACCATGTCCAGGACATCCTGGGCAGTCCAGGTAGGTTGTTTGGGCATTTTATCACCACGACTTCCACAAAGATTCTATTTAATAAAAGGCACGTGAGGTTCCCACCCAACGTGCCTTGACAACCGTTTTAACGCAAACTCGCGCGGGGACCAGTTAACCCATATGCTAAGTAGGATATGCCTAAATCAACTAACGCTAAGTAATAGACATACGTTGGGAAAAATAGATAGAGCCCGACAAAACAGCCCACTGGGAATAGCCAGACTAACCAGCCCGTCCGTTCAGTCCGACGAATCCACCAGCCAACGACTGCTGCCAGCACAAAGTCAACTACAAAGAGTAGCCATACAATCTGATGAAACCGGCTAATACTCGTAAATCGTAGCAACCATGGTATCATCACCCCAACGACAAGCGCAATCAGCCAATACTGGCCATTAAACTTACGAATTTTTTCCGTCAAACTAACTCCCTCGCTTACGCTTTATTGCTAAATGACTATGATTATTTATTGTACACCACCGACCGCAAAATTACACTAGTTCGCACCAAAAAGAAACGCTACTTAGTAAGTAGAGGGGTGCCGTTTCGGCCCGCATGATTCGTGGACCCAGGCCCACTGCCGCGATACCAGCAGTTTGTAATGTCGCCACTTCTTGTGGTGCCAAGCCCCCTTCAGGACCAAAAATCGCCAGCAGTCGTTGTGGTGCGGTCATCGTTTTTAACGTCTGCACCAGTTGGCTGCTCTCACCTTGTTTGGCTGATTCCTCCCACGCTACGACCCCGGTATCATATGACACGTGTGCTAACAACTGGTTTAAATCCGTTGCGTAGCTCACACTAGGAATCATCGTCCGGTGTGACTGTTCAGCCGCGCCCTGCGCAATTTTCGCCAAGCGGGCCAACTTGCGGGCCCGCTTATTCGCTGCCCATTTAGCCACTGCCCACTGACTATCGAAAAACACGAAGGCGCTCGCACCTAATTCAGTACCACGTTGTACGATCTGTTCGGGTTTATCGCCTTTAGACAACCCACAAGCAATAGTCACTGGCAACGGCAATTCAACATGGGGCGTCGTAACGGCCGTGATTGTCGCTGTAGCTGTTCGACCATCGCTTTTCACCAAATCCGCCAGCACGACTTGATGTGTCGTCGTAACGAATTCCGCAGTGTCCCCCGGTTGTGCGCGCATCACCTTGACCCAGTGTTTGACCGTCTCACCCGTGATAGTGAACGTTTGCCCGATCGTTGTCGTAATCGGTGTTGATAAAAAGTATCGTTGCATTTCAGTCCTCCACTAATCTTCAGCTGTTGGTAGATAAGCCACGATACCGTGCCAGTCACCCATTTGCGTATGTTGTGTAATTTGGAAGCCCGCTTCCTTAATTGTCGTCATGACGACCTGGAACTTATCATCGATGATGCCAGAGGTAATGAAATAGCCGCCCCGTTTTAAGTTTTGACGGGCTTGTGGTACCAACGGAATAATAATTTCAGCCAAAATGTTGGCAACGATAATATCAGCCTGCGTGTCAATCCCAGCTAATAAATCATTGGCAGCCACGTGAACATCTTTGGCAACTGGATTCAAGTCCAAATTCGTTTGAGCTGATGCCACAGCGACATCGTCAAGATCGTAAGCTTCTACTGCACCGACGCCCATCGCTTTGGCCGCAATACTCAATACCCCGGACCCAGTACCCACATCGATCAAGTGTTCACCACCATTGATCACAGTTTCAAGCGCCTGCAAACAGAGCTTGGTTGTCGGATGCGTTCCGGTACCAAAAGCCTGACCAGGATCTAGTCGCAACACAAGCTCACCTGATTGCACTGGTTGGTACTGTTCCCAACTTGGCACAATCGTCAAATAGCGCGTAACTCGGACGGGGTGATAGTATTTTTTCCAGGCAGTCGCCCAGTCTTCATCCGATAAAGCCGTCATACTGACTTCATTAGGTGCTGGATTCAACCCAAAATCAGTCAGCTGACTAACCCGCTGCTTGATCGTTGGAATGACTTCCGGTACAAACACCGTCTCAGGATAATAAGCAGAAATCTTCGCCCCACTGGTAACGTGTGGAATCGTCGCCAAATCGATGATCTCACCATACCGATCAGGCTTTAAATTCTGATAATCCAAGGCATCATCAATTTTGACGCCACTGGCCCCGGCTTCCATTAAAATGTTTGCCACCGCTTCGACAGCTTCATTAGAAGTACTGACCGTTACTTCAGTCCATTTCATATCTTTATATTTTCCTCCCATCGAAAGCTAGAGCGCCAAGCGCCATCGCTTAAGACTATCACGTTTTTCTTAGTAACAATTATATAACAAGCCTGATTAACTTGACAATCACCTGGTCATCCAACCATGATGTTCATGATCGATGGTCCGGCGAGAAATCTTGGATACGAATGGATTGCCAGCCACAAAGTACCGCAATGGTGCCGTTGTCCATTCACCCTTGTTGACAATTCCAATTCGCGGAGTCGCCACAACTTGTTCCGGTTGGCGATAATGACTCAAATCCAATGATAAGGTCGCCGGTTGCAGCGTTTGTCCATTTAACGTTTTATCTAACCCAAGCGCCTGCATTAGCTTGCCCGGTCCGTTGGTCAAGTTCGCAATGGGCACTGGCCGCTGCTGTTGCATTCGTTCAAGCCCCGCATCTGGTTCAATTCCGCGAATCAAGACACATTCTGGCGTACCGGCAGCTTGTGTCACAATATTCAGTAAGCACCAGGCCCTCATTTGATAAATATAAATTGTTCCCGCTGATTGCCAGAGTGCGCGATTGCGCGGCGTTTGGTGGTTCTGATACGCGTGAGCTCCTGCATCACGGGCACCAAGATACGCTTCTGTTTCTGTGATCCAGGCGGTCAATACACCGCTAGATGTCTGTAAGCGCAACTGTTTACCCAGTAGGCTCACCGCAATTTCAGGTGTCGTACGTGTGCTTAAAAATCGTTCGATTGCTATCATAACTTGTTTTACTCGCCCCTAATAGAAAACGGACTAGCCACCTTGCTAGTCCGTCCTCATGTTCATTTAATCATTATTTGCGGTCTTTTTGGTTAGATGCTTATTCAAATACTTAATCATGTCGGCTTCATGCTTAAAGATCCGCGGGTGCTTTTGCTTGTGCAACCGAACCGCGATCTCATTGATTTTGATTCGCCCGGTCCAAGTATGACTGTACTTAACGACCACCCGATTGTTGCGATGGTCCTTACCGAATTTCAACACGTAAACGCTGTCGGGCACCATCAGCGGTCTAATATATGTTTTATCGTAGTCATAATGTATTGATCGCAGAAACTGTTTCGTGCGTTTTAACATGTCGTTGATCTCTCCTTCACAATGTGAAATTGATTAAATAATAAATTAATTTATCGTTAGTATATTTTCATATCTAGCTATTATTATAGCAGACTTTAAACAAGTAGTGTACCAATTTGCCATTGGTTTAGCAAGTATCGAACTTTAATTCTTATAAATTTGCTAACCATTTCAGAATTGTTTTTGCCGCGTATCCGAGTATGGTAAAATATGATTAAATTAGTAAGGTTATCAATATTAGGGGGAATTTACTGATGATACTCATCGAAAGAATTTATCGTCGTGGTCATGAACAGTTGACAACGGTCGACCAAATCGAAAAATTTCAAACCAATGACGGTTATGTCACATCCAACGAAGTCCTCGCCCGCGAAATCGGTGCGGATAGTGAAAACTGCTTCTACAAAAATCAAGAAGGCAAACGCAAAAAAGTCGTTGCGACCAAGGACGATCAGGGCACTTGGCATTTAAAGACCATCGGCACAACTGACCCGACTAGCGATGGCTTATTACAACTACCGCATATGGATGATGTTTGGGGTTAATTGGTGCTTACAACCATCTTAATCAGATTACAATTGCATCTAAACAATAACGCAAAAAATGGTAGTGACATCAATCGATGTCGCTACCATTTTTTATAAACTTAATCAGTTCGGCTTTTCGTCTTCGTCAGTTTTCAGAACCGCCATGAACGCTTCTTGCGGGATTTCGACTTTACCGACAGCCTTCATACGCTTCTTACCAGCTTTTTGCTTTTCAAGTAACTTCATCCGCCGCGTCCGGTCACCACCGTACAGATGGGCCGTCACGTCCTTACGGTAAGCTTTAATATTCGTCCGAGCAATGACTTTAGAACCAATCGTTGCCTGTACCGGAATTTCAAAGTTTTGCCGGGGGATAATCGTCTTGAGCTTGGCGGCAATCTCGCGTCCACGCGCAGGTGCAAAGTCGCGATGTGCGATAAAGCTCAGAGCATCAACTTGGTCACCGTTTAATAAGATATCGATCTTAACGAGATCACTGGCACGGTAGCCGTCTAAATCATAATCTAACGAGGCATAGCCGCGCGTGTTCGACTTTAATTTATCAAAGAAGTCAAAAATGATTTCGGACAACGGAATGTGATAAACCACGTTGACCCGATTACTATCCAAGTACTCCATCGTATCAAACTCGCCCCGTTTACGCTGGGCTAATTCCATGACCGCACCAACGTAATCATTAGGCACCATAATCTGAGCTTTCACATACGGTTCACGAATTTCCTTGATTGCAGACGCCTCAGGCATTTCAGCCGGGTTTTCCACCTTTTTCTCCGTGCCATCAGTCATCCGCACATGATACGTTACGGACGGCGCCGTGGTAATTAGTTCAAGATTAAATTCCCGTTCGAGGCGCTCCTGAATGACGTCCATGTGTAGCAGTCCCAGGAATCCACACCGGAACCCAAAGCCCAGTGCTTGTGATGATTCCGCTTCAAATTCCAATGCGGCATCGTTCAATTTTAATTTTTCCAACGCTTCCCGTAAATCGGTGAATTTGGCATTATCAGTCGGATAAATCCCAGCGTAGACCATCGGATTCATTTCACGGTAACCCGCCAATGGCTTTTCGGCCGGATTTTTCGCGTTCGTGACCGTATCACCTACTCGGGTATCCTGAATATCCTTGATGCTAGCCGTAATGTAACCAACATCCCCCGCCATCAAATAATCCCGTGCTAACGGTTTCGGTGAATTAACGCCGACTTCCGTCACTTCATATTCACTACCACTGTTCATCAACCGGATCCGATCTCCTGGACGAACGATGCCTTCATGAATCCGAACACTCAGCACCACGCCCCGATAATCATCATAGACGGAATCAAACACTAGGGCCTTGAGTGGCGCATCAAGATCCCCCTGAGGAGCCGGAATCTTATGCACGATTTGCTCGAGCAGATCTTCGATACCAATACCGGCTTTCGCTGAAGCTAGAACAGCATCTTCCGCATCAATCCCAATGTCATCTTCAATTTCTTTGCGCACCTTTTCAGGTTCAGCCGATGGCAAGTCAATCTTGTTGATCACCGGGACAATTTCCAAGTCATCATCAATGGCTAAATACACGTTGGCTAGCGTCTGGGCTTCGACCCCTTGCGCCGCATCCACGACTAAAACCGCCCCTTCACAGGCTGCGAGGCTCCGTGAGACTTCATACGTGAAGTCAACATGTCCAGGTGTATCGATCAAGTGGAAGATATAAGTCTCCCCATCCTTTGCTTGATAGTGTAACTCTACCGCATTCAATTTGATCGTAATCCCACGTTCACGTTCCAAGTCCATTGAGTCCAACACTTGGTCTTGCATCTCACGTTTGGAAATCGTATCAGTTAGTTCCAGAATACGATCCGCCAACGTCGATTTGCCGTGATCAATATGGGCGACGATTGAAAAATTCCGAATATGTTGTTGTCGGTCTTGCATTGTCGCTTTATCCATTGATTTTCCTACTTTCTTCCTAAATCCTAATCCCTACAATTATACCAAGTTAGTGGCACAAGCACAATTTTTCTATCAGACCGCTCCAGACACCCCGCTGCGCCACTGAATAAATGACGTAACAAAAAAGTACAAGCCAATATGGCCTGTACTTTTTAGTAGGTTATTCAAAATCCTTGATTTCACTGGGTTTGAGTAATTGCCATTCTTTTGAATAGAAGTCGTCATTAATCTGATAATGAACCGGCTTCGTCTTCTTAGTCAAGAATGGATCAACCTTTTGATCCACGGCTAACCAACCACGCCAGCCAAGATGAATCGTATCAGTCATGAAGTAGTCCTTACCACCGTCCTGGGTCAGGTCCAAGACGTTATTAAACCCTTGACTCTTCAACTGGTACTGAATCTTCTTGTCAAACTGAGCAATCATCTTCATTGACAGTCCGGTATAAGCAGACCAGCGCTGATTGATTGGTGGAATGATGAACAAGACATCGGTGTGTGTCTTTGCAAACTGATTCAAAACCAGTTGAAAATCGGCAAATTCTGGTGACTTCGTGTAATTCAAGTGTCGCTGTGAATCTTTGAGTCGCTTGTAATTACGTTTTAACTTCGTGTTCCAAAATTGATTGCTGATTTCAAGACTGTTCGAGTCCGTTTGCGCCGCACCGATTTTACCGGCTAATTGGTTTAACTGATTAAAGTTATATGTCGCTGGTAACTTGTTAGCTTGCGCATTGACAGTCCGTAAATTTTTGCCCGCAATTCCAAAACGTGAGAAGAACTCATCCTCACTGCCAAGGACACGTGCCTTATAGTTAATATACGTCATTTGTGCGCTCGTTGGTTTAAACCCAGCTGCCACACGTGCCAGGGCGCCTTCCAAAATGCGATCAGAAGAACCCGATGGCATCTGTAACAAACGTTGAGCGGCATACCGGTCCATTGCCGTATTCTGCTCATCCTGTAACCAATCAATGGTCTGCAGTGGTGAGTAATAGTACGAAAACGCATCTTTCCGCGTTCCTTGTGGCACAAACCATTGTGGCGAAATTACAAAGACGGCCTTCTTATTTGTAATCTGCTTTTTCACCGATTGCATCGCGAAATACTGCGTCAACGACTGGGTCCCCCGCGCACCGAGTAGAAATGGTCGGTAATTGCGGTGATATTTTGTTGCCAGTACGGACGGATGCATTGGATCAAATCGTGACCATTCTGAAGAACCAAAGAACGGGACATAGCCATCATCCAGCGCCTGTCGTTTAACTAACCGACCTTTTAATACGTTGGCTGACAAGGAAACGGCCGCTTTTTTCTCAGTATCCTTAGAAATATGGTTTAATCCAAATGAGAACGGTGAAAGCAGTACGGCCAATAATAAGACGGCTGCCAAAATAATTGGCCCAAAAATCTTAAAAAGGCGTTTGGCAACGTTCATTGCAAGTTCTCAACCTTTGCAACAATCTTAGCCGGTGTATCCCATTCTGACCGTTGAAATTCAGAGACCGGCACTTCGATTCCTAATTGATTTTGAAGTTCCAATAAAAGTTGGACGGAACCCATTGAATCTAAGATTCCTTCATCAAACAGGTTAACGTCCATGTTACTGGAAACATCTTCCCCCGTTAAGTCTGCTAAAATTGATAAAACCGTTGCTTTTGTATCATCCATTGTCATTACGCTCCCTTATTGTAATTATATTATGGCCGGGCTCCAAAGAATAACGTGTTCAAGAATCCTGAGAAGATCAAGAAACTGAAACAAACGACGTTAAACGTTAGGAAAATCGCAAAGTATTCCGTAAATTTATTAGACGGCAACTGCGCTTGATGTTTCTTCTTGTACCGTAACCAAGCATCGTTGACAACCATTGCTAAACCATGGAATAGCCCATAAACGATGTAATACCATGTTTCCCCGTGCCAAAACCCCATGATCAACATATTAATAACGTATGCCACGTTGGCCGTTGTGATCCGGCTCTTAAAGACCTTGTGTTTCATCATAAAGAATACCAACCGCATGTAGATGAAATCACGGAACCAGAAGGACAACGTCATGTGCCAACGATTCCAGAAGTCTTTGATGTTCTTTGACTTAAACGGTTGATTGAAGTTCATCGGAGTTTCAACACCCATCAGGTAACTGATACCGACGGCAAACAAACTGTAACCCGCAAAATCAAAGAATAAATCCATACTATAGACGTACATCACACCGACTAACGCCCATGACATGCCGTGAGCTTGCAAGGCCGCGTGTTCAACGACAGGTAGCATCCGCGTACCAAAGATATAAGCCAAAATGAACTTATATAAGAATCCCAAGAAAATGTAGCGGACCCCTTTTTCAACTAACCCGAGATACTTTTCACGGGTCGGGACACTATCGTAATCCTTAACGAACCGCCGATACCGGTCAATCGGCCCAGACGAGATCGTTGGGAAAAACAGCAAGAACTGGCCAAACAGTACCGGATGGAATTCTTTAATCACCCCATCACGGGTCTCCATGATCATCTGGACCACTTTGAAAGTCAGGTAGGAAATTCCTAAGAAACCAATAATTGAATTAGCACCATGTGCCACGGCTGGTGTGATCTTAACGACAGCTAGTGGAATAATCGCTAAAATCACACTGACAACGAAAACCCAGCCCTTATTAGGTGAATCTGGTCGTTGTCGATACTTTGAGTACAACCAAACTAGTGTGATCTGATAGACCAAATAGATAATTAACGCGATCCCAGTGCGCCACTTAACACCGCCAAAGGTCAGCATTAAGAAGATAAACGATATCAATGATTCATACCAATGGGATCGCCGACCATATAACAGACCAATCATTAACGGTAACAACGCGATAAAGAGCAGCACAAAGTACGTTGGGTTACCATATGGGTCAAAAGAAATCATTCTGGGTTAACCTCTTTAATGATCGACTTGACATCAATCTTACCGTTAGGCGTTAATGGCAAGCTCGTTTGATAGACGAACCGTTGTGGAATCATGTATTCCATCATCATTCCTTGTAGGTCCTTTTTAATTGCAGTGGTCAAAGCAAAGTCACTTTCGAAGTCATTCGGCTTTGGTACCACGTACGCAATCATTTGCGTTACTTTGTGCTCTTTATCGTATTTTGGAACGGCAACGGCTTGTTTAATATGCTGTTGCTGTGCTAAGAAGTGATCCACTTCTTCTAGTTCGATGCGGTAACCATGCATTTTAATTTGAAAATCAACGCGGCCACGATAACGGAACAGACCGTCCGCATCCATCGTGCCAATATCACCAGAATGATAGGCGGGTTGCCCGTCTAATTCAAAGAAAGCCTTGGCAGTTTTTTCAGAGTTGTTCAAATACCCCTTCGAAACGGATGGTCCGGCGATAATCAGTTCACCTTCCGTGCCATTTGGAACCGCCTCACCATTTTCATCAACCACAAGTATCCGCGTATCAGCTTTGGCATAACCAATTGGTAGCCGATCATACTGCGCTAATGCGGCATCCGTAATTTCAATTTGAGTTACCGCGACGCAGGTTTCAGTTGGCCCGTACGTATTGAAGATCCGGGCATCTGGGAACCGTTTCTTGAGTGTCGCCGCCGTCTTATGTGTGAGTTCCTCACCACAGAACAAGAAGTGCGTCAAAGTTGGCAAGTTTTCAGCATTAAACTTTGGTTCTAGCAAACAAATGTCCATAAATGATGGTGTTGAGACCCAAACGTTGATTGGTAACGTCGGCAACGCAGCAAATAATTGTTTGAAATCATCTGTCACGGCCTTCGGTAATGCGTATAGTGTCCCACCTAACGCTAAGGTTGGGTAAACGTCCATCACGGATAGGTCAAATGAATATGGTGGTTGCGACAGCGAGTTCGGCTGGTCAGGCAATCCGAAGTCATCACTCAACATCCAGTCAACGTAACTGACCAAGTTATCATGACTAATTTGGACCCCCTTTGGCATCCCAGTGGTACCAGAAGTAAAGATAATATAGTAATTATCATCGCCACTAACGACATGATCCGCTTGATAATCAACGGGAGTCGCAAAGATAGCCGCCAATTGATCTGGTGTAATCACGGGGGTTGTCCCGACACCGGTTGGCAAATCAGCAACAGCAATAACGGCAGCTGGCTTAGCAATCTCATTAATCATTGTTAACCGCTCATTTGGTGAATGTGTATCGATTGGAATATACGCCCGACCTGACTTAACAACTCCTAAGAAAGTCGCAATCATTTCAAACGTCTGACCACCAAACACAATAATTGGATCCTTGGCTGGTAAATCGAGCGTGTCAAGATGCGCCGCCAAGGCATCTGAATAAGCTTTTAATTCCGCATAAGTGTGCGTTACACCTTGCACATCATAAACCACGTTATTGGGTTGCGTCCGTGCATAATCATCAATCGTTGTAATGATGTTCTTAATCATAATTAAAACTCCCCCCAAACAATAGTGTTACTGCATCCATTTTTAAAATTCGTTGTAAATAAACTTCGCTTGGTTGATCCCACTATAACCGTAAAGATAAACCAAGGCGAGCATGACAGCAAAGTAAAATACTGTAAGTGCAATGAATTGAACGACCGGACGTTGAAACCAGCTTTTCAACTTTGCAAACATGCCATCACCTCCTCCACTAACCCAATGTCAGTTACTTAATATCACCCTTCATTAATTCCGTAAAAATCTTGTTGGCTGTTGCTTGAATACCAGCAGCTTTGCGATAGTAGTTACTCATTAATACAACACCAGTCTTCCCATCCGGTGAGAGGAAGATGCTGGATTCATAGCCATAACCAAGTCCGTGTGACCGAATACCATTACTCATGTTATAAACACCACCGCCATATTCACCTGTGGCTGTGCGCGTGTGCAAAATTGCAACGTTCTTTTTTGACAGCAACTGCCCTTTAAGAATGGCACTTTCAACGGTAAATAAATCCGCTGTACTCATATAAACTTGCCCAGTACCTAACTCATTGGCCATTTGTGATTTGCTTTCTGGCATTGTTTGATCATAATTCGGAAGTGTTTGGTCTGCAAGCGCTCGGTAACCAGTTGTCGCATCTTGACCTTGACCATGAATCAAAAAGCCCGTTTCATTCAGATTCAACTTGTCAATAAAATGTGTTGTAAAGAAGTGCTGATATGATTGACCAGTTACCTTGCGAATAATGCCAGCTAGCAACAGAAAATTAACGGATGAATAATTATAAATTCCATTTTTATCTGGGTAGTAAAAAACATTGTGAGCCGCAAAATCAATCACTTGATTTTCTGGTAAGAATTCTTTTGAACCGCTCTTCAAACGGAACCCTGTTGTCATATCTAACATTTGGCGAAGCGTTGTCTGACGCCCATGCTTTAAAGTTGGATAATACTTCGAAATCGGATCAGTCAGCTTAACTTTCCCCGCCTGCACCAACTGCATAATGCCAACCGCCGTCATTGACTTTTGAATCGATAAAATTTGATACTTTGAATTGACTTTATTACGTTGATTTTTAGCCTTGTTTGCGTAACCAAAGGCACGATTATAAATGACATGGTCATTCTTAACAACTAATGCTGACCCCACAAAATGGCTTAGGTTTAAAGCCTTAGTCACTTGCTCATCCGTGTTCTTATTATTCGAAAACGTTGTCTGGTTAATCTTACGACTAAGCTGGCTATTTTTTAATGCCGCTTTCTTATTCAATGCTTTGTCAGTTTGACGCTTTTTAGCAATCGCTGCTTGCCGCTCTGTATGATAAACATAGTAGCCGCCACCAGCACCCACAATCAGCAGTCCAAGCAAAACTGTTACTAAAAGTTTGCTTTGCTTCACAATGATTGACCTCCCCATTAGCTATCAATTACGAACCGATTGGTGATATTAGCTACGCCGCCAATAGGACGTAAGTTCAAGTTATAGTGTAACAACCTACCGACCAATAACGGTTAGGCCGGCTCAAAAAGATCAAAATCCTGCATTTTCGTTCGCTGATACGACATATTTGTAACGGTTTTGTAACATCAACGTTACGTCCCCCGTAAGCTAGCAGCGTATTACTTCACCTCCTTGACTAATTCTAGCACTCACTAATCCCCGGACGACAGGATAACGAAACAGTTTGCACAAAAACCGTGTTACTGAAAGGTCACTTAATAAACAGGCCGGAGTGCTTGATTGACACTAAAAAAAGCTGAACAATCCTCATCACATTTTTGTGATGGGCATCGCCCAGCTTTTTGTATATTTCTGGAATTAGTTCGCTCGGTTAAACACCCCGAAGCTTGTCAAATAACGAACTCTTGCCATTGCCAGCAACTGATTTGCCGCTAGCTTTAGCAAAGGTCTTCAAAGCTTCTTTTTGACCCTTGTTCAAGTGCGTTGGCGTTTCAATATTAACGGTAACGCGTTCGTCGCCGTTGCCATTGCCACGTAATCGTGGTGCACCTTTACCACGTAACCGGAAAGTTGTCCCCGTCTGAGTACCAGCTGGGATCTTCAACTTAACGTCCCCGTGAACCGTTTTAACTTGAACTTCATCACCAAGAGCGGCCTGAACGAAGTCGATCGGCAACTTGAAGTAAATCGTCGCGCCATCCCGTTCAAAGTCCTTACTTGGCTCAACTCTGAAGATAATGAATAAATCACCATAAGGGCCACCATTCGTTCCCGCTTCACCTTGATTTTGAAGCCGCATTTGTTGGCCTTCTTCAACTCCAGCAGGAACCGTCACTTTGATGGAATGACTTTGTTCAGTATGACCAGAGCCACCACAAGTGGCACACTTGTCCTTGATTTCTTTACCAGTTCCATGACAAACGTCACAAACTTGTTGGCTCATCATTCGACCGAGTGGCGTATTAGTCTGTACCTGAATATAGCCAGCACCATGACATTTCGAACAGGTCACTGGTGACGTTCCTGGCTTGGCACCAGAGCCACCACAAGTCTCACACTGTTCCTCACGATTGTAGGTGATGGTCGTCTTCTTACCAAAGATCGCATCTTCAAACTTCAGTGTCATCTCATACTGTAAGTCTCGGCCTTGTTGCGGGGCCGTTGGGTTAGAACGCCGTGAACCACCAGCGCCACCACCGAAGAAGGAACTGAAAATATCTTCAAAGCCGCCACCGCCACCGAAGCCACCAAAGTCTTGACCGCCGAAACCGCCGGCGCCACCGAAACCTTGTTGGCCACCAGTCGATCCGAATTGATCATACTGTGCCCGCTTCTGGGCATCGCCTAACGTTTCGTACGCTTCATTGACAGCTTTAAACTTTTCTTCCGCGCCAGGTTCATGATTCAAATCAGGATGATACTTCTTCGAAAGCTTGCGGTACGCCTTCTTGATTTCGTCCTGACTGGCATCCTTTTCAACACCCAGAACCTTATATAAGTCTTGCTCTGCCATTGTAACCTCCTAATGAACCTTAATTAAGTCTCATTAATACTAGCATATTTAAAGCAAAAAGGCCAAAGCCACGTGGCCTTGGCCTTTTTGTTCTGCCGGTGCTACTTCTTATCCTTGTCTTTATCCAAGTCTTCGAAATCACCGTCAACCGTGTTGTCATCACTGCCCTTGGCTGAGTCGGCATTGCCAGCAGCATTACTGTCGGCACCGCCTTGTGCACCCTGAGCTTCTTGAGCTTGTTGATACAACTTAACTGATAAGTCCTGAACGATCTTGTTCAAATCGTCCTTCTTGGCCTTCATTTCGTCAATGTTGTTATCATCTTGAGCTTTCTTCAAAGCATCACGAGCATCTTTGGCTTTCTTAACTTCATCTTCTGAAACCTTGCCTTCAAGATCTTTCAAAGTCTTGTCGGTAGTAAAGATCAATTGGTCAACTTCGTTCTTCAAGTCAACTTCTTCTTTACGTTTCTTATCGGCTTCTTCGTTTTCCTTGGCTTCCTTGACCATTTGATCAATTTCGTCGTCAGAAAGACCCGATGAACTCTTGATGGTAATCTTTTGTTCTTTATTAGTTCCCATATCCTTAGCAGATACGTTAACGATCCCGTTCTTATCGATGTCAAACTTAACTTCGATTTGAGGAACACCACGAGGTGCAGCCGGAATATCCGTTAATTGGAAGCGACCTAACGTCTTGTTATCCGCTGCCATTGGCCGTTCACCTTGGAGCACGTGAATGTCAACAGCTGGTTGGTTATCAGCCGCCGTACTAAATACTTGCGACTTGCTGGTTGGAATCGTCGTGTTACGGTCAATCAACTTAGTGAAGACCCCACCCATGGTTTCAATACCAAGTGAAAGTGGCGTAACATCGAGCAAAACAACGTCTTTAACATCACCAGTGATCACACCACCTTGAACAGCGGCCCCTAAAGCAACCGCTTCGTCAGGGTTGATAGAATGGTTAGATTCTTTGCCAGTCCACTTTTCAACAGCTTCTTGAACAGCTGGAATCCGAGTTGACCCACCATTCAAGATGACAACGTCTAAGTCACTAGCCGATAAATCAGCATCCTTCAAGGCATTTTCAACAGGAATGCGCGTCTTTTCAACTAGGTCAGCAGTTAATTCATTGAACTTAGCACGTGTTAACGTGGTTTCCAAGTGCAATGGGCCACTAGCACCAGCGGAAATAAATGGCAAACTAATTTGAGCTTCAGAAACACCTGAAAGGTCCTTCTTAGCCTTTTCAGCAGCATCCTTTAACCGTTGTAAGGCCATCTTGTCTTTTGATAAATCAACACCGTTGTCAGCTTTAAAGCCATCAACTAACCAGTCGATAATCTTTTGGTCAAAGTCATCACCACCAAGGTGGGTATCACCATTTGTGGATAATACTTCGAAGACCCCGTCGCCTAATTCCAAGATGGAAACATCAAAAGTCCCACCACCAAGGTCATAGACTAAAATCTTTTCATCTTTGTCGGTCTTATCCAAACCATAGGCTAAAGCTGCCGCCGTTGGTTCGTTAATAATCCGTTCAATGTTTAAGCCGGCAATCTTACCAGCATCCTTAGTTGCTTGCCGTTGGGCATCATTAAAGTAAGCTGGAACAGTCACAACGGCCTTTTCAACCGTGTCACCCAAGTAATCTTCAGCAAAGCCCTTGATATATTGCAAAATCATTGCTGAGATTTGTTGTGGGGTGTAGTCCTTACCTTCGATGCTAACTTTGTAACCAGCTTCACCCATGTGACGCTTGATTGAAGCTACCGTATTCGGGTTAGTGATTGCTTGCCGCTTGGCAACTTCACCAACTTGAGTTTCGCCATCTTTGAATGCCACAACTGAAGGAACCGTCCGGCCACCTTCAGGAGTGGTGATAATCTTAGGTTCATTACCTTCAAGAACCGCTACCGCAGAGTTAGTAGTCCCGAGGTCAATCCCGATAATTTTATTACTTGCCATAAATTAACAAACCTCTTTTTAATTTAGTATTTTTATTGATTAATTACTGTGCCACAACAACCATTGCTGGACGGAGGGTCCGGTCTTTCAATAGGTAACCCCGTTGTAAGACTTGTACTACCGTATCAGCTGGATGATCATCATCAACTGGCACCGTTTGAACAGCTTGGTGAATATTGGGATCAAACTTTTCGCCCGCAGCCGCAATTTCGGTGACCCCATGTTTTTTCAAAGCATCCTGTAAATGGCCATAGACCATTTCGACACCCTTCTTCAACTGTTGGGCCGCTTCATCGTCAGCTGGCGTTGCCAAAGCCCGTTCCAAGTTATCCAGAACTGGTAAGACATCCTTTGCAAGTGCTTGACCGTCATATTTCAACAGCGCCGCTTGTTCTTTTTTGTTGCGGTTTTGCATGTTGACGATCTCCGCCTGTGCACGCAATAACTGGTCATCTTTCGCATCTAATTGCGCTTTGAGATCAGTAATTTGTTGTGTCGGATCGACCGCTGTCGTTTGCTCAGCTTGATCATCAGTCGCACTCGTCGCTGCCTGTGTCGCTTCACTGGCAGTTGACATTGCTGCTGAATCAGTTGTTGACGCTTGTGAATCTTCCGGCGTCGTCCGCGTTGATTTCTTTGCCAATGTTTTCATCTCCCTGTCCGTCACTCGTCAAAGTACCGGTAATAATCTAATAATTTGCGGGCTAATTCTCGTTGGAACGCACCCATCAGTCCAATCATCCGTGAATACGGCATGGCGGTCGGCCCGAGCAAGGCAATCACACCTTGTCCGTGTTGATCAACATCGTAAGTCGCGGTAATTAAACTGTAGTTCTTCAACAAATCGTTGGTGATCTCATTACCGATTCGGACTTGAATCCGTTGACCGGGTGGACCAATCACGTTAGCTAACCGGTCCGTTTGGTCGAGTAACGAGTACAATGACTGTAACTCTTTAGGGCTCTGCTGGTCCGTATAGTTGAACAAATTCAACTTACCACCAACATAAAAGCGCTCGGAAGCTGCCTTGGACAACACACTGCCAAAAATATCTAAGAAACCATCTGGATCTTGCAAATACTGTGCAAGTTTTAACGGAATCTCATGCGTTAATTGGCGGAGGACGTCTTGTAACGGCAGGCCAACCAGTTGATCGTCGATGAAACGAACGACCGGTTCCAGCTCATCGCCGGTAATGTCACTAGGAATAGTAAACGTCTGGTTTTCAACGTCACCATTATTCGTCACTAGAATCGCCATTACTTGATGATTCCCCAACGGAACGAGTCTGAAACCACTCAACCGACTATCTTTAAGTTCAGGTCGCAATGTAAAGGTCGTGTAACTTGTCAGTTGCGACAAGATATCCGCCGACTGAGCAACGATCTCATCGATCTTGTGAAATTCACCGCCTAATGAATGTTGAATCACCTTCAAGTCTTTGCCATCCACCTTTTCAGGCTTTAGGATATGGTCAACATAGTACCGATACCCCTTAATCGATGGAATTCGCCCTGAAGACAAATGCGTTTTGACGATTAATCCTAAATCTTCTAGTCGGGCCATTTCATTACGAATCGTCGCTGAACTGACCTTGATCGGTAGTTCTTGAACTAGCGATTTGGATCCAACTGGATTACCGCCCTCGGTATAGTCACGGACAATGGCCTTTAAAATTAGGCTTTGTCGTTCAGTTAACGTGATCATCACCTCTTTTTAGCACTTAACTTAATGGAGTGCTAACACAATTACTAATATAACAACCACCCTGATGAAAGTCAAGGAAAGACAAAGTATTTCTAGAAAAGAATGCTTAAATTATTAGGACACCAGTCCCACTATGACTGGACTTAATTGACCGTCGCCCCCAATTAGCACTCCTTACTTACGAGTGCTAATATACACCCTCACCCTTCACAATGCAAGCATGGTGCCTAGCAGACTACTCGCTTTTCTGCTGCCATTACTCAGCACACCAGCCACAACAAAAAAATCTCAAGAGTTACAGACTCTCGAGATTTTTGACTAGCCTGATGTACATTGCCAACAGACATTCTAGTGAAACCTGGCCTTAACGGTAATCAGCTTTCAAACTAATCAACGTTCAGCTTTATTAATGGCATGATCAATGGTTTCATTATCAAATTGTTCTTGTAAGTACGCTTCATTGTCGATTGGCAAGTGCACATGAAAGTCAGCAAAATGTTGAACTTTCAGCGTCGCTTGTTCGACTTCAAACCCCAGCAAGTGTCCACCTAATTGATGGTCTTTACTTAGAAAGTGTAAGTGAAAGCCACCGACCGTAGCGCCTTGGAACAAATGCGGTGCGTAGTAGCCAATAATCGTTCCGTCAACATGTTCACCGGTGAATTCCGGTTGTGTTGCCGTTGCCGCGACTAATGTTTTGTACGGTGGCTCCTGACGAGGCGCGACTCGCGTCTTGACTTTTGCAAAGGTCCCATCGACGCGAATAGCCGCAAACACGTTGGTCAAACGATAGTCATGAACCACTTGTTGCTCGAAATCAGTTTGTGTGATTGCAGCTAATTGCGCACTAATATCAGGCTTTTCAAAGTGCACCGATGCAAATGGTAACGTCTCTTCGGGCTGAATTTCCCGAATTTGACCATCCTCACGTGCTTGATAGGCGTGACCTCCTAGAATAATCACTTCACCATTGAGACCGTCTAACGTCCCAATACCCGTATCACCATGGGTTAAGAGTTCACCAGCCGTAATCGTCCCGTCAAATAATCCGGGAACAAGTAAGCCTAATGTGCCGTGTTGAAAAATTGTTGTTGTGTCCATTCATTGTGCCTCCAAACGATTTGATTGTTGTGCAACTTGAATCCGGGGTGTGACCACAAAGGGATGCGCCACATAATAGTCACGGGTGTTTTGTTCATCCCGCTTTAATTGCGCAACCAAGGCATCCGCCCCAGCAAATTTAATTTCACCGCGCATCCGGTGCCCCCAACGCACCGTTAAATTGTGGCCATAAAGATCTCCTTGGAAACCTAATAAGTATATTTCAACCGTGATTGGTCGGTGATCACCAAACGTGACATTTCGTCCAACTGAGGCCATTCCCATAACCCAGCGTGTCCCAATCTGCACCATCGTCGCGTAAATGCCAATTCCGGGAACCCGGGTATTGGGCCCGTGAGCAACGTTGGCCGTTGGAAAGCCGAGCGTTCGGCCCCGCGCTTCACCATGAACTACTTCGCCGGCAGTTTCATATTGATAGCCCAGTAACCGGTTAGCCGTATCGATATCTCCCGCGTCCAAAGCGCGGCGAATCCGCGTGGAACTGATCTTTTCAGCATCTAATTCCGCCTTAGGAACTTCAATGATTTCAAACCGGTTATGACCATAGTCATTCAAACGCTGCATATTTGCAATTTCAGCTGGCCCGTACGTGTAATCAAAACCAGCAACCACCGTTTGTGCGTGTAATCCAACAATTAACTGATCGACAAACGTTTGGGGTGGCATGGCACCGACCGTGGCATCAAAGTGAAGTACATATAAGATGTCAACGCCGAGCTCACTCATCAATGCCGTTTTTTGATCAATTGTCGTTAAATAACGGACTTGCTGCGGATCAGTGTGTTTAAAAACAACTGACGGATGCTGGTCAAACGTCATCACCGCTAGTTTGGCGTGTTGCGCCTGAGCGGCCTGGCGTGCCGTTGCAACGACTTGCTGATGTCCACGGTGAACGCCGTCAAAAAATCCTAAGGCCAATACGATTGGTCCTTCGGGAATCTGACTCAACGCCACGGGATACTTTAAATTAATCACCTGCATGACAAAAACTCCTTAATTGACCGCAAACATTTTGAACGGCTTGTACCGCTGTTCGTCCGGTCGATAACTATATAGACATTTTAGGCTGTTTTGGTAAACTAACGCAACCATCGTGTTCGCATCTGGATCAGTTTGTTGCCCTTCTGCCGCCGTAATAAAGGCCCCATTTTTGACCCGTTGCCACTGCTCATCCGTTAACGTGACTCGCGGGTACTGACTTAAAGCTTTATCAATTGGCGCCAATAATGCTCCGGCCGTTCCAGCATCGACGTGGGCCGCGATTTCCTCAAAGGTCACGGTTTCATCTAAAGTAAAGCCGCCACTCTTTAATCGGGTCAAATCACTCATCACAGCGGGTACCCCGAGCACTTTGCCGACATCCACCGCTAGCGTGCGAACATAAGTCCCTTTACTACAAGCGACCGTAAAATAGATCGTCTGAGTCTGGGTTGCCGAGTCATAGGTAGATGCCTGCCGTTGCTTGAAGCTGCTAATTGTGATATGCCGTTCTGGGCGCTCGACAGTTTCACCACTGCGCGCATAGTCATATAAACGCCGCCCATTTACTTTTACTGCTGAAAACATCGGTGGAATTTGCGTAATGGCCCCCGTCATCTGTGCCAGCGCAGCATCAACTTGGTCACTTGTGAACGGCTCTGTGACCGCTTGGCGCGCAATCTCCTCACCATCTAAATCTTCAGTAGTCGTTGCAAATCCGAGGGTAATGCTCCCTTGGTATTCTTTGCCAGAAGCCACTAAAAATTGCACAACTTTAGTCGCATTCCCAATACAAATCGGTAAAACGCCATCCACATTTGGGTCCAGTGTCCCTGAATGACCTACTTTGCGGGTCTGATAGAGTCGTCGGATTTTAGCGACACAGTCAAAGCTCGTCATCCCACGAGGTTTATATAATGGTAGAATCCCGTTCAACATAAAAAACGCCTTCAATCATTTAAATTCGGTTTCTAGTGGCAGCCAATCGCCGTGCCACGGATTCGATCGTTCTTAATCGACGGTTTTCAGTATACCACACCTCACAAATATGTAAGCGGATTATCACAGAATTCAAGGCCCTGAGCACCGCAACTAAGATACCCCAAATCGACACGCTGGTCCGGTGCCACTGACGACCACGTATGTGCCTGGCAAAGCTGTATTTAACTCATTGATCCAGAAAACCGTGAGCTTAATCCCTATTAGTCAAATAAAACGACTGAAAAACAAGAATCGCACAAATTAGTCCCCTTATCAAAAGGATACCGCGCGGGACCGTCCCTAATTACGCCGATGACTTTCAACATATGCTGCCATCAAAAAAGCGTGCAACGACCTTAGTGTGGCTGATGTACGCTTATTCAATGTTATCGTCTTAAAATGCAACCGGCACGCTAACCACAGTTGACAGTTACATGGTTCTTCAAGCCTGGAGCGCAACTGGTTGCTGATTCAGCCACTGCTGAATTTGGCGGGCAATCTGCTGGGGTGTCAGTTGATCGGTTGCGATCGTCAAATCGGCCGCAGCGGCATATAAGGCTTGGCGCCGTTGCTTCAACGCAATCAGTGCCCCTGTATCCAATTCATTGACAAGTGGTCGGCTAGTATCATTTTTAACACGGTTAATAGTGGTTTGATCACTAGCCGTCAACCAGATAACTGGCACCGTGCTTTGTTTCAGACTAATTGCATTCATTGCAATGGTCGGAGTACCACCACCGGTCGATAAAATCCCGGGTGTTTCGAGTGCTTGGAGCAAAGTCTGATGCTCCAATTGCCGGAAGTACCCCTCTCCTTGCTCCGCAAAAATAGTCGTAATCGACCGTCCCGCCCGCTGAACAATCAAATCATCTAAATCAGCATGTTTAGTTGCTAACCCGGCCGCCAAAAGCCGACCGACCGTTGTTTTCCCACTACCCATAAATCCAATTAAAATTGCTCGCATTCTTAATTCCTCCTTACAATCTGATAACCCGCATCAGCTAACAACGACGATGCTTGCGTTCTCGTCTTTAGATCACTAAACGTCAGTTGCAAGACACCATCAATCTCTTCACGAATCTCTAAAATATGAATATTGACTAAGCTCAGCTGAGCCTGTGCGAGCCGCTGAGTGACATCCGCGAGAGCGCCAACACGGTCGGGGACGTTCAAAAACAAATCATAAAAGTTTGGTAGTCCTCCCAACTGTTCCGGTCCCAAGTGATCACGCGTCACCTTAGCTGTCGCAAAAAATTCGTACAATGTTGCTTGATCATGCACCCTAATGGCTGTCTTGATGCGCAACAGTTGGTCAATATAATCCTGCAATTGATTGGTTATTAGTTCAGCATTAGTCATCAGGATGGCCGCCCACATCGTGGGGTCCGAACTGGCAATCCGAGTAATACTTTTAAACCCACCAGCCGCTAATCGCAACCCGAGTGCCGAATCTGCCAAAGCCACCTGAGTCTGA
>OAWY01000051.1_pt1 | contig 105380 bp, 93 predicted proteins | sample 1495591 | NCBI WGS metagenome assembly OAWY01 (sample SAMEA2580283, study PRJEB22360) | human gut metagenome | biome: human gut; feature: human-associated habitat; material: faeces | place: Denmark | collected 2008/2010
TCGGGTGACTCCGTTGTCTTCTTGTCAGGCGGCGGCAGAACAGCCGTATCCGGCCGTCTGCCCGTCTTAGGCTGGCATATCCTCTTTTCATCGCTCCGTGCTCCTTATGTCCTTGTTCTCCAGGATGGTGAACTGCTCGATGATGAACCCGTTCGGATTGTCGTCCGAGCGCCCTGTGTTCTGGAGCGAGCAGGAGGTGACAAGGCTGCGCTCGGTCACGTTGCTCTCCCTGATGATCATCTGGCGGGCATACGTCGTTGCCTTGTAAGGATAAACGGCGAAATCGCACACCACGCTGTCCACATGCACCACCTGGTTGATGTTGCCCGAAATCAGCCGGTTGTAATAACCCTTCTCGGCAAAGTCCACATAATAGTGGTAGGCGCTCTTGTCCGCCAGTTGCAGGGCGCGGTTGATGTTGTGCCCGATGGCATCCTTCTGGGGCGAGAGCGAGAAGAACAGCTCGTGAAAGCGCCTTACGTGCTCCCTAGCCTCGGCGGGACGGTTCTGCGAAAGGTCCTGCGAGAGGGCCATCATCAGCGACTTGCCGCCGTCCAGCACGTAGATTTTCTCACGCTGCCTTTCGGCGAAGCGGTACGAGCTCCACAGCGCATAGCCGGTGACGAGCGCACAGCAGCCGGTGAAGACCGCCAGCATCAGCCGGATACGGCGGAAGCTGCTTTCAATGTTGGTCAATGACTTGAATTCCATGTATGAATCGTTTCTTTGGATTGATTGATTTTTTCTTTCTCCCGGCGGGATACGTATGGTGCTCCTGGCGACATACGTTAGTGACGGCTTGTTACATACGTTAGTAGCAGGTCGCTACATACGTTAGTCGTGCACGGTTACTAACGTTAGTCGTATCAGGCTGCATACGTTAGTAGCCGTATGCAGCATACGCATCCCGCAAACCGGTCTCTGTTATTTTCCTCTCAGCCGTCCTCCGATATTCCCCAGCACGGAACCGCCCACCCCGGCAGCAAAACTGCCCGCTTTCGTGGCGGTACGGTTCAGGTTGCGGCTGAAATTTCCGGCACCGCCCGCCTGTACAATCCAGCCCGCCACCGTCGGGACGGTGAAGTACCCGATAATCCCTATCAGCATAAAAATTATGTACACGCTGTTGGAGTTGTCTATCGAGTAGTCGGGATTGCCCTGCAACTCCAGAATGTCGTTCCGGAGCATCAGCACCTGGAGCTTGGCGAGCAGGGTGCTGAACAGGTCGCTCACCGGAAGCCACAGATAGACGGAGATATACCTTGTGAACCACTGCCCGAGCGTGGACTGGAAGCCGTCCCACACGCTGAAGGCGAACGCCACAGGGCCCAGTATGGAGAGCACGACCAGGAAAAAGGTCCGTACGGTATCTATCAGCAGCGATGCCGCCGCAAATATCAGTTCCAGCAGGCTGCGGAACGCATCACGGATTTTTTTCTCCAGATTGTACATCCCCACTTCCACGTACATGCCCAGCCGCGAGGCGGCGTCCGTGGGTGACCAGCCCAGCTCGTCCAGCTGTCGGTCGAACTCCTCGTCGCTCACCAGGTGGGCGGTCTCGGGATTGCGCAGCATGGCTTCCCGTTCCAGCTCCTCCTTCTGGGCACGGTACTGTTCCATGTCCAGCGTCTGCCCCTCCAGCATCTTGTGCGTGCCCTGCACGATGGGGCTGAGCACACTGTTCAGCGTGCCGAGCACCAGTGTGGGAAAGAGCAGGATGCAGATGCCGATGGCAAAGGGACGGAGCAGCGGATACACGTCTACCGGCTCGGCGCGCGCCATCGACTGCCACACGCGGACGGCGACATAGAAGAGCGCCCCCAGTCCGGCAAGCCCCTTGCCCACGTCCATCATCTCCTCGCAAAGGGGCATCATTTCTCCATACAGGGTCTCCAGTATGGTATGCAGGTTGGCGAAATCTATCGACAAAAGTACCATAGGCTACCAGTATTTGGAGGTTTCATCCCCGTAGAGCCGCATCACGCGGTCCAGGTCGTTCTTCTTCCTGGCCCTGAGATAGCTCACGGCAATGTTCTTGTTCGTATAGTAGCTCACCAGGTTGCGGTAGCGGCGCATCTCGTAGTAGCAGCGGTCCACCACGTCCATACGGTCCTTGTCGGTCATGGAGAGCGTACTCACGTTGATGACCTGCCTGAGGTCCTGCAACACGCCGTTGCTCTCCTCCAGCAGCCGGGCGTAACCGAAGGCGATGGCGTCCAGCTCGCGGGGCGAGAAATTCCCGTCGTTCATCATCTTCCCGAAGTTGGTCACGTAGATGTCCGACACGTCGCCCACCATCAGGATGATGTCGCGCACCTTGCGGGCGTCCTGTATCAGGTTGTTCACCGCTTTGAGCTGGTCGTAATACCTCTTCGCCTGCTCGTAGATTTTCACCGTCTCAGCGAAGCTCTCGGCCGTATTCACGGCGGTCTTGGAGGTGTGGGCGATGTTGTCCGACATGTTGATGATGCTTTGGGCAAGGTTGCCGGGGTCGGTCACCACCCATTGCGCGTCCGCAGCGGTACCGCACAAGGCGAACACGGTCCCTATCAGGAGTGACTTCGCTCTCATGGGCGTTCCTCCTTGCGTACATAGTCCCCGTTGGGGGAGAAAGTCAGTACGTCCGTTGCCTCGTTGTAGGACACATCGATGCGATAGCCCGTGTTGATGAACAGGTTGCCGTTCTCCTCCACCAGCAGGTAGGTCTTCGGTTTCAGCACGCGTGCCTTGCCGCTGCGGGCGAATACCGTCACCTTGTAGGCTTCTCCTTCCTTATATACCAGCACGTCCGGCTTGCCTTCCACACTGGTCCACGAGCCGCAAAGCTTGTCACGGTCGGTACCGTTCTCCGAGCAGCTCTGCAATATCAGGGCGGCCATGCTTATCAGACACACGTTTCTCATAATCGTTCTTGTTTGAAGGTTGATGTTTGTCTCTGTTCTTCCCGTCTCTTCTCCGCCATCCGTCTGACGGCAGCCTCCAGGTCTCCTCCGGATTCTTCCGCCAGCCGCTGCACTTCCAGCTTCTCGGACTCTTCCGTCGAGAACGTGAAATACTCTTCCTCGCTCACTTCCGTGGCATACACCGCCGAATGGGTACCGCCCAGCCCGATCCACACCTCCCGGTAGGAACGTCCGGGATGGTTCGCCTGGTTGATGGAGAGAATCTGCCCCTTCTCCTTGTCGGTCAGGCCGAGCAGCCGCTGGATATGCTCGAACTTGTTCATGTATTTCCGCTGGTCCAGCAGTATCTTGCAGTCGGAGTTGTTGATGATGGCCTCCTTCACAATCGGGGACGAGATGATGTCGTCCACCTCCTGCGTCACCACCACCGCCTCGCCGAAATATTTCCGGACGGTCTTGAAAAGGTACTTGATATACTCACTCATGTTGGCGGACATCAGCGCTTTCCAGCATTCTTCTATCAGTATCATCTTGCGGACACCTTTCAGCCTGCGCATCTTGGCGATGAAGGTTTCCATAATAATCAGCGTCACCACCGGAAGCAGCACCTTGTTACTGCCGATGTTGTCCAGCTCGAACACGATGAACCGCTTGTTTGTCAGGTCCAGCTCCTTGTCGGAGTTCAGCAGGAAGTCGTAGTCGCCTCCCCGGTAGAAAGGTTCCAGCACGTTCAGGAAGCCGTCAATGTCGAAATCCTTCTCACGTACCCTCTTCTCCTCAATCATCCGGCGGTAGTCAACCGACACGAACTCGTAGAATCCGTTGAAGTCCGGCCTGACGCTCCGGTCCCCCGATATTTTCCGGATATAGGCGTTCACCGCGCCCGACAGCGCCACCTCCTCCGCACGTGTGGGAGCCTCGTCCTCCCGTTTCCATAAGGTCAGTATCAGGGTCTTGATGCTCTCGCGCTTCTCCACGTCGAACTGTCCGGAGTCGGTGTAGAACGGGTTGAAGGATATCGGGTTGTCCTCCTCGTACGTGATGTATATCCCGTCCTCTCCCCGGGTGCGGTCATGGATCATGCGGCACAGCCCCTGGTAGCTGTTTCCCGTGTCCACCAGCAGGATATGCGTGCCCTGCTCGTAATAGTTGCGCACCAGATGGTTGGTAAAAAAGGACTTGCCGCTACCGCTTGGCCCCAGGATAAATTTGTTGCGGTTGGTGATGATGCCGCGCTTCATCGGAAGGTCGGAAATGTCCACATGCACCGGGATGCCGTTCTGCCGGTCCGCCATGCGGATACCGAACGGGCTGGGCGAGTTCCGGTAATTAGTCTCCCCGGCAAAGAGGCAGACCGCCTGCTCCAGAAAGGTGTAGAACGACTCTTCGGCAGGAAAGTCGCCCGCATTGCCGGGAATGCCCGCCCAGTAGAGCACCGGGGTATCGACGGTGTTGTACCTCGGCGTGCATTCCATCATGGCGAGCTGGCTGCCCGTATCGTTCCTGATACGGCGGAACTCGTCCGCATCCTCGGCCCAGGCGATGACGTTGCAGTGGCACCTGACGGGCAGCAGCCCTTTGGCGTGCGCCTCATCCAGGTACATTTCCGTCCACTCCTGGTTCACCGCGTTGCTCCGGCTGTATTTCGACAGCGAGAGCATGTTGCGCGAGTTCTTCTCCATCATTTGCAGGATCTCCTGCGCGCTGTCGATGAACACATATTGCGAATAGATATGGTTGCACGACAGCAGCAGCCCCACGGGGGCGGCAAAGGACAGCCGGCAGTCGCTCCGGTCCGTGGACATACGCTCGTAGCGCATGTCGGTGGAAAGCTTGCCCGGCAGGTCCTCCGTGTCCGAAAGGGTATGCAGGCAGAGCCGCTTGTCGCCGATACGCATCCGTCCGGGTTTGAGGCAGATGTCCTGGAGCACGGCGGTCCCGTCCTCCAGCGAGAGGGAGAAATACTTCTCCACCAGCCCGGGACGTTCCTTCGTCCCGGTCACCTCGTCCGTATCCAGGCGGCGCAGCCTTACGTGCCCGGAATCGTTCATGATGCGCTCGAACTGTTCCACCGCCTCAAGGAAACGCTCCGCCGTCTCCTTGTCGGTTATCTCCCTGGGCAGCAGGAAGCCGCGGCAGAGGGTGTTGAAGTCGCTCTGCCGGCGGTTGCGCTCACGGGTGGTCTTCGTCAGGTACAGGTAGCATCTGTGGTTCAGGAAGGGCCTTTCGTTGAAGTGCCGCTCGTAGCTGCGTGCAAGGAAGCTCTGTTCCTCCCCGCCGGTTTTCGGGCGGTAGGTCTCCTTGACGAACCAGTCCTGCTTGCACACCACGCTGTGTTCGGGCAGTACCTTTATGGCTTTTATCCAGGAGGCGTGCATGGCCTCGTACTCGTCCGCCGTCACCGTATACAGTTCGGGAAGCTCCACCTCGAAAGCCACGGTCAGGTCAGCATCCTTGCTCACGATGCAGCCGTTCTCCACCGACAGCAGGGGGAACTTGCGTTCCAGCGTTTCCGCTTTCAATACATTTCTCATGGTTGTTTCCTCTTTCTTTTCGTGAATAATCTGAAAACTCTTTTGCGGTGAATCAGGTAGAGCGGGTGCCGTTTCCCGGCCAGCAGCTTCATCAGCCCGTGTTCACCGTAACGGGCGTTCAGCCGGAACGTCACCCATACCAGCAGACCGCCGGATACGATTCCGAAAGGAATGCATATCCACTGGTCCACGCCTGCCAGATAGAGGATGACCACCGCAAGGAGCACCACCGTCAGCCCGCCCGCGAAGACGAACAGGTATTGCGACTTGAGCCCCTTGAACTCGACGGAATTGCCCGCGCCTTTGTTTACCGGATACTCCATGCCTTTAGAGGAAGAAGGAACGCAGGATGGTGGCGGCCACGATCAGGAAGATACACGCGAAGAACCAACTGGCGGCGGTCTTCGAGGTGTCGGGGTCTCCGCTGGAGAACTTGCCGTAGGTCTTGATGCCGCCCACCAGTCCCAGCACGGCGCCGATGGCGTAGCACAACTTGGTGGCGGGGTCGAAATACGAGGTCATGAGGCTGGTCGCCTCGTTGATACCGGCAAGGCCCTGGCCCTGCGCGAAAGCGTGGGCAGCAATCACCGCGCACACCATGGAAAAAAGGATTCTTCTCTTCATTGTCGAATCGTTTGGGTAAGACATAAATTTGAATTCGACGGCGAAGATAAATGGTGTTAATAGGCTATGGTTCAGCGGCGTCATTAGATGGCGCTAGATGTCATCAGATGTCATATTGACAGATAATCAAGTTTAAATAGAGTCTGGCACAGTTTTGGCAATATAAAGGCATAATTAATAAAATATTTATTATGCTATTAATGACATATGACTTAGTTCAAAATGGTGATAACCAATTGAACACTGAAATTAAAGAAGCTTTAATCAACAGAGGATGGAGCGATTGTGCACATTATTGGGTGAAACCATCCAATCGTATTATGGAAGATTCGACGCCAAGTACAACTTTATGGAAACAAGGTGATGATCAAAAAGAAGGATGTAGTGATTTTGAAATCGTATGTACTAGATATAATATCCAACATCTTGAAGAAAAAAGGCGAGCTATAGGTAAAGTTGTATGTGTCAACCATGAAGATGCCTGTTATGTAAAATTAGAATAATGATTATATAGAAATGTTCAAAATAAAACTACGAAATATCAAAGGGATTAAAGAAATGGATTTTCCTTTCCCTGAACGAAAAGGGGTGTATGTTCTCACAGGTGCTAATGGCAGTGGTAAAACTTCATTGCTTATAGCATTGTGTAGACTTGGGGATAAAATGGCATTCACTCATTTTAAAGTTAACACCAATAAAACAGGAAGTATTCAGATAGACACTTACAAAGATTCTTCCATAACTTATTGTATAGATACGGAAGAAGTAAAATATCAAAGAAAAGGTATAAGATGGGTTCCAAACCCGCGTACAAGCAGTAACTTAATAGCAAGATTTCCTTTTACAAATACATTATTTGTATCTACAACAGGTGGACGTTTTTTTTCTCAAGAACTTTTTAATATAAATCGAGCTACATTCAATACGGTTGCTCCTGATATGATTGAGTCAATGAATTACATATTAGGAACAACAAAATTTAATAATTTAAAATTTATAACAGTAAAAAACAAAAGAGGAAGACAACGGCAATTACATCGCAGTAATAAACTATATGTTATAAAGGACGCTAACAATAATCTTTACTCGGAACAAAACTTCAGTTTAGGAGAAAGATTGCTTCTTAACATCCTTGATTTATTACAAAATATAGCTCCTAAAACACTACTGCTCATTGATGAAGTGGAACTATCATTGCATCCTATCGCACAAATTAAATTCTATGACTTCTTAAAACGTCAAGCCAATTCCAAGAATTTAGCTATTGTAATTTCTACACATTCCAGTTCTCTGATTAAACATGCAGACAATAGGTTGTTTTTGGAAAAAGATGATAACGGAGTGGTTTCTGTTTTAGAAAATTGCTATCCTTCTTATGTTCTGCGGAGTGTGTCGGCTATTGAAGACCGGTGTCCTGATTTTATATTTTTTGTAGAAGATGAAATGGCATTTGAATACCTACAATTAGTAGTACAGAAATTCCTCAATGACACATATCGTATATTGGATTACAAAATAATTCCGGCAGGAACTTATGACCAAGTTATCAGAATAACACAGTCATTTCCTGCATTAAGTATTGATAAAAGAAAAGTTCAAGCTTTTTTAGACAAAGATGCAGAAGAGGCTTTTAATGAATTGAAAGCAAAAGGAAATGATAGATCAGAAGCTGAAAATAAAAAATTTGATTTATTTCGAAATAATAACGAAAATATTACTTACCTAAGTATAACCCCAGAACTAGGCGTTTGGAAATGGATAGAAGGAAATTCTTCAAAGTTTAAAATCTTTTTTGACCAAGTTTTTGGTACACAAAGTTTTGACATGATTGAGATTGTATCTCAAACCTCCTCTGAAGAGCTTAGAAACAAAAACGGGAATTTACGTCATTGGGCAAAAGGTTGTTTCAAAAATTTCGCAGAAAAAATCAATCTTGCAAACCCAACAATTAAAAAAGAAGATGTGCTGAAATGTATGATCAAATGCTATGTGGAATATAATTATGATTTAAATTCATTAAAAGGAATACTTTTTCCGATTTTAAATAGATAGCTTTTAACTCCATCGTTCTTTTAATGATTCAATCCTAATACAAGAATTGAGTTTTTTTAATTACATCACTTCATTATGACAATACACCTTATTCATTCCCCATAGCAATCAACTGGTTATTAATCAACTCATAATAATACCCATGGCGGGCGCACAATTCGTCATGGGTACCCTCTTCGACAATCCTGCCTTTATGCAGAACGACTATCTTGTCGGCATGACGGATGGTGCTTAACCGGTGGGCCACTATCAGGACCGTCCTTCCTTTGCAGAAATCCAGCAGATTCCCGGTAATGATTCTTTCATTGTTGGCATCCAGCGAGTTGGTAGCCTCATCAAGAAACACGAACGAAGGGTCCTTATAGAGCGCACGGGCGATAAAGATACGCTGTTCCTGTCCCCGGCTCAGCCCCACGCCTTCAGCCCCCACCATCGTCTGGTATTTCAAGGGCAGTTTCTCTATGAACTCTTCCAGGTTGGCCTGACGGGCGGCGGTCCGGAGACGTGTACGGTCTATATGCTTGTCCTCCACCGCAATGTTCCTTGCCAGAGATTCGGAAAACACATGGCTGTCTTGCAGCACTACGCCGCAGCTGTGCCTCCACGATGTCATATCATAATCCTGCAAGGGAGTGTCCCCCAGAAAGATATTTCCGCTTGTAGGAGCAAAATAGCCCAGCAACAGTTTGACAAGGGTGGTCTTTCCGCTTCCGCTTGCGCCCACGATGGCGGTGGTACGTTGCGCCGGAATGGTCAGCGTTATGTCATCCAGCACCTTGGCTTTGCCATGCAGGTTATATTTAAAATCCAGGTGTTCAATCCGGATATCCTTTCGGGAAATCTCCGGTTGTTCCGGTATCTTTTTCCCCGTTCTTTCCTCCGCCTTCCCATGAATCGCGCTGATACGCTCGATGCTTAGCCGCACATTCTGGAAATTATAGAGAAACTGCATCAGCTGTTCAATCGGGATGTTCAACTGCCCGATAATGAATTGCACGGCAAGCAGCATACCCAAAGTCATCTCCCCTTCAATGACAGAAACGGCGGCAATGACCGTCACAACCAGGTTCTTGGACTGGCTGATAAATATCCCGCCTGTCTGCTGGAACTGTTGCAGGCTCAAAGACCTCATCTGGATGTCAAGAAGCTCCTTTTGCAACGCCTCCCATTCCCCGGCGCGCCTTCCCTCGCCGCCTTGCAGCTTTATCTCCTGCATGAAAGTAAGGAGTTGGTATACCTTGTTGTTGCTGGCCGACTGTTTCTCGAAAATCATATAGTCAAACAACTTGCGTTTATGCAGGAAACACATGGTCCACAGGCCGTAGCCGATACTTCCCGCCAGAAAGACAAGGAACAGGAAGCTGTTATATGAAAACAGGACGCCCATGAATATGCACAAGACCATTACCGAGAACAAGACGGAGAGAACCTGTCCGGTAAGAAAATCCTGCACCCTGCGGTGATCGACGATACGCTGCAAAAGATCCCCAGTGGTCCTTGTCTCGAAGAATGAAATCGGCAGGCGGAACAGTTTGGCGAAGAAGTCGGTTATCAATGATATATTGACATGCATCCCCACAAACAGCAGAAGACGGTTGCGGACAAACTCCATGGCGGCAGAACCAAGCACAAGCACCAGCTGGCCGCCGAGAATCAGATAGACAAGCGGGATATTTTTATGACCGATACCTTTGTCGACCATCATTTGCGCAAGCAGCGGAAGCACCAGCTGTACGAGACTGCCGACAAGCAGGGTCAAGGCGACCGATGCAAATGCTTTTTTATAAGAAGCTATGTACCTCCATAAAAAACGGAAAGGGGACGGGACTTTTGGTTCCATGCCCGAAGAGAAGTCATAAAAAGCCTGTGTGGGTTCAAGTAACAAGGCGATTCCCTGTTCCCCGTCTCCCGCCCAACGCTTCAGGAAATCTTCTTTCCGGTATATGACCGTTCCTTTGGCCGGATCGGCAACATGATACTTATCCTTATGAATCCTGTACAGGACGACAAAGTGATTACGCTCCCAATGAAGGATACAGGGACACCATCCGGCCTGCAATTCGGACAGACCGACCGATACGGCGAATGTCCGGAATCCCAGGTCCTCCGCCGTCTCGCGAATGGCCTGCAAGGAAACCCCGTCAATCATGCAGCCGCATTGCTCGGAAAGGAAGTCAAGGGCATATTCCTTCCCGTAATGCTTGCAGACCATACGGAGACACGCCGCACCGCACTGCATGGAGTCATGCTGGTAGGACACCCTGAACCTCATGGGGCGACGTCTTGTTGTTCCTTGACGTAGGCATGGAAAGCGCCGAGCGTTATGTCATTCGCCTGGAAATACATACGTTCCATCTGTTCCAGAATTTCCGGATAATACTCCTTGATATACAGCAAGTCCTCTATCTGTTTCTCCTGTGCGTGCCGCAAGCTCCTGCAAATGGAACGGTCAGGTTCCTGAACCGCACCGTTCTTGATAAGCGCGGCGGTGCAGAGGGTACAGAAGCGGCCAGCCCAGCAGGAACGGCAGGACGGGCTGTCTGTCTTCTCAAAAAAATCACGGTACATTTGCCGGACGGCGGTACGGTTGATGCCCGAGTTCACCTCACCGACAGGCATGGAGAAATCCGACCGTTCGCAGAGATGCAGGTTGCCGTATGTGTCAAGCAACAGATTGGTACGCCCGATATAGCATGAATTGAAATATCCGGCTTTGTGTGAGGGTGCGTCACCGACCTTGGTCAGAATGGCGTACACATACCGCAGCCACGCGCTGATCAGGGGGTCACGAAGAATATACTGGTACCGTTCCTCCGGAGAGAGGCCCTTTTCATAAAGTTCCTTGATCCGCTCCCGGATATTGAACTGCGCCAGTTGCTTGTCCGTCTTCTTGCTTTCACTGTAATCACTGAATTCCAGGTAGGAAAACTGGCGGACCCCGCCATAACAACCGTTCAGGCTACGCCCCTCAAAGTATCTGCCGACCTTGTCATGGTCATATTCGGGGGCCAGCACGGCCTGTATGTGTACATGGTTCAGCAGGTACTCTTCCGAAACCTCACGGATCATGTCAAGGGCACGCTCCACCACCGTTCCCGTACCCTGCCCGTTTTTGAACACGCGGTACTTGTCATTCTCCTCCGGCGGACCGTCGAAGCTGATGGCGAGGGTGAAATGATACCGTATAAAGAATTCCACCATCTCCCGTGTCAGCAGCGTGGCATTGGTCGTTATGTGGAATACGACCTTCTCCGCAGGTATATGGTGTTCCTCCCAAGGAAGCGAGAGCACATATTTCACCAACGGTTCCAGCAGGGAAAAACGCAGAAGCGCCTCTCCGCCGTAGAAACTGACGGCGGGAGGATTCCGTTTCAGGAACAGCGTCCTGTGTTCCGGTTCCACCTTGCGGAAAACACGTGTGTATTCATGGAAATAATCCGAAATGGCTTTCCGGGCATCCTCCTCTTTCAAGTGATGGGAGGCGTGCATTTTTCCTTGTCCGCGTTGCTCGTTGATTGTATAGGGGCAATACCTGCAACGCAGATTGCAGGTATTGGTCATCTCTAGTGTCAGTTTTTTGGGAATGGCTTCCTCCTCCCATTGTTGCCATAACTGTTCCTCACCACGCATTCCGGAAGGTGTCCTCGCTTCCAGGGGACCCGGAAGCAGGATGCCGTTTCCGTTAAGACGGGCGATGAAAGCGGCGGCACCGGAAGGGAAGGAGGCCGGGCAAGGCTCTCCTTCAGAAGTTCCATACGACGCCATGTATTCACAGACAAGGTTCTTCTCAGTCTCGGACAGCGACAGGAACATATTCGCTCTGCCGTCATATAAATAACAGGACGCCCCGTCAACTGTGAACAATTTGACCAGGGGAAACTTATTCGTTTTTTGTTTTTCCATAGTGGCTAATCTGTTTACAAAGCATCGTACAATGCAGGAATCAATCCCAGTCTCTTGACCACCAGTTGAAATCTACACCGAAAGCGGAGTCATCGGTATAGCAACCGCAGTAGCATACACACTCTTCAGACCCGGCGGCTTTCCCGCCTTTCGTCTTTTCCAACTGTTCCGAAGTGACCGTCTTGTCTTTCAGGTCTTCCGGACGGATACCTAGTTTGGCAATCTGTTTTCCCATAGCCTTTAAAATTGGAGTTAGTTCATACTTGCAACATTTCACTCCTTTAAAATATTGCAATGCCGATATAGCTTACCGGTTATTCAAATCCCATAGCCGCGATACTGACATTCGTTTTTCCTGATAAATCACAGCTCTATAATTCATTTTTGCAATCTGTCTCAAATATACAGATTCCATTCAAAAACACAATATTTTTCTTAGAAAAAGATAGGATAAACGTAATGAATTATTTTTCATTAACATCTTAGCTTCTATATGATTCCGGAAAGGAATCCGTTACCAACCGCATAATCAAAATATATGGACATTTAAAGAACCAGGTATGACAAAGGAACCGGGAACAGGCAACCATGATAGCGGTACAAGGCAGGTGCTTCCAAAGCCTCTTCCTTTCGTATCGGACTGACTGCCGCCGGATTCAGAGAAACTGTCTCCAGGCATGTTCCGGCTGTCCTTCGTTTTTCTTTCTTTTCACCGGCAATACATTTCCGTCATTGCCGATATATTGGTCCATCAGCTCCTCAATCAGGCTTTTATTCTCCACCTGGGATGAAATCAGTTCAAACATATCCGTTTCCCGGATGGCATGCAAGGTGACGGCAGCCCGGCGTTTTTTCTCCTCGTTCATTTGGGCGCCATCCAGATTAAGCAGCACATCGCCGGCATTGAGCAGGTCATCGGACGTGATTACCGGAGTGATACCTTCCGTGCCGGGAGCCTGTTCGTCCAGCCTTTCCTGTTCCTCTTTCAACAGTCTCATCTCTTCCAGGGGGAGCCCGCACTCCACCTCATTCTCCGGCACCGCCTCTTCCTCTCCGAGATAATCGTTCCCGGTTTCCAACGGCTGGCTCATGTAGGGGGCGGCAAACGTACCCGCGTTTTCGTCCAGATAGACAAATCGGGTAGCCCCCATCACATCGCCCGGTCCTGTACCGCACGATGTTCCCTCTTCCTCATTCTCCTTTTTCCCGGGGGTATAGAGCAGCCCGCAAATCTTACGGATCCGTTTTTTCTGATTCCATAACTTGTATAACAAGTAGCCGGCACAGCCGATCCTTACTGACAAATAAACTATTTCTTCCATTCCAAAGGGTTTTGATTTGCTTCCTGGTTATATATTTCATTGATAACATCCTGATATCTTTCCAGGTGGTCCGACAGAACACTGCCTAAAAACATGGGAACTGACATATCCGGCGCAATGACAGGCAATAATTTGGCAACAGTCCTGTACAAAGCATCGTGAATATAGGTCTGCCTTCTTGAACCGGACAGTCTCTCTTTCAGAAACCGTCGCCGGTATTCATCCGGACCGGACGCCTCATCCGTGGATTTTCTTATCTGCTGTTTGGGAGAACCGGCGGAGTTCTTCTCCTGCTTCTCTTGGGAAGTGGCAGGCCGGCTTTTTGTTTCCGGAGCCTCAGCGGGAGAAGCCATTTTGTCCAATGCTGTTACATCCCCGGCCATCATACGTTTCAATGCCTCCTCATCCACCTGGTAATCCGTTCTTCTTTTGGTAGCCATGATTGTTCTTATTGAAGTTTCAGTATGGTTTCTATCTCTGTTGCCAGCAAGTCCAGATTGCTGCCCCTCAATGCGGAAGGGGTTGGAGGGAACAAGGTGCTGCGAAAGAAAAATCCCTTTATCCCGAAGTCTTTATTGTAGCGTTCCGCACTGGGAATGACGGTTTCCATCGCCGGCAATTTCAGCGAGCGGAAAATTTCAGTGTAGCTGTTATACAGGTCTTTGGACACACGTTTGTCCATCCGGTTCCAGAACATATAGATGCCACGCAAGGGCACATCCTTATGACGGTACATGTATTCCCGGATGGCAAGGACAAAAGCCATGCTGCTCCGCATAACCATTCTTTCCTGTGTGACGGGAGTGAATACATAGTCCATATTGATTACGGACCGGAAGACACCGGGCACATTCACAGTTCCGGGGAGGTCAAAAAGGACAAGGTCATAGTCCAGTCCCGATTTTTCAAGGAAACGGCCGGCAGTTTCCCGGGCTTCCTCCGGAGTGGAGTTCAGGATGCTGTAGGCTTTCCTTCCGCTTGTCCCGAACTGTTCCACCAGCTGGTTTTGCAGATGCACGTTCTTTTCAATGGTCCCCACTTCCCAGTCCCGCATGGTGCTGATACTGTGCTGCGGATAATCGCAATCCACCACAAGCACGTTATATCCCTTCAGGTAATGGAAGTAACTGGCGAGCAACACGGTGAACGTGGATTTTCCCACACCGCCCTTCTGGTTGCTCAAAGCGACAAATAAAGGTTCCTTCTTCATAAGCTTGAATTTAGAGTGTATAATTTGGTTTCATATCTGTCCGGTTCTGTTTTTCCTGTTTCATTACGTGACAATGCATCTGTCGGTATATGGCAATGACGCACTGCCTGCCCGCTTGCATGAATACATTGCATACCCTATTGCACCAACGTCTTGCCGGTTACCGGAGGGTATTGCCATATAAGGTGTATAAGGTGCATTGCATTCATGTAATATGGAGTCCAATGTAACCCGTACTGTATTGCATTCATGCAATGTAACCCGCCATGCAGGATCACCGTGCAACATGTATGGCAATGTACCTACAGGGATGATATTGCATCCGTGCCATGTACCGCCTGTGGCAGGCAAGCAATACACCTTACAGGACAATGTTCCAATGTATGCCCTCATGCACTGTGCCAAAAGTAGCGGCTATTTTTGAGACTTCCGCCAACATTTCCCCGGCCTGACATCAGATGTCGTCAGATGTCATTAAATGTCATATAAAACACTATTTACCAACCAGTTAACACTATCTAATTTTGCAAAATCAAAATCCGTCAATGGAGAGGAACATGCTTCATCGGACCACAGCACGCCGTGAACGTCGCGCAGCAATCCGACGAAGGAGGATTCTCTGTTCAAACGAACAGAGCAAGTTGTGTCCTTGTCCGACAAAAAGTCTTTTGTCCGACAAGGACCAACTTGCCCGCCCCCGGGCGGGGGAATCCGCTCCAAAGTCGCGGATTCTGGAAAAGAAAAAAAGTACAAACCAACAATCTCATGCATTATGGAGAAAACAACAGGGACAAGGACAGGCAGGAAACCCAAGAATGACCCGGCGGACCGCAAGTACAGCTTCCGCCTGAACGCCGAAGAGAACACCAGATTTGAAAGACTGCTGGCAGATTCCGGGGCCAGGGACCGCACGCTGTTCATCAAGAAATCCATCTTCTCGGGACAGATAAAGGTAGTGAGAATCGACAAGGCGACCATGGATTACTACATCAAGCTGACTGAATTCCACAAGCAGTTCCAGGCAATAGGAAACAACTACAACCAGGTGGTGCGTGCCTTGAAGAACAATTTCGGGGAGAAACGGGCGATGTCACTGCTCTACAGGCTGGAGAAGCTGAGCGTCGAGCTGATGCTTCTCTGCAAGAAAATCACGGCACTCACCCAGGAATACGAGCGGAAATGGTTGCAAAGATAAGTCATGGCGCCAGCCTGTACGGGGCACTGGCCTACAACCATAACAAGGTGGCGACCGGGGCGGCGGGGATTCTTTCGGGGAACCGCATGATTTCCGACCGGCTGGGATTGCCAAGTGAAGACATGCGCCTGGCATTGCTCTCTTTCGAGAACTACCTGCTGGCAAACCGCAACACGGAGAAGCCCGTCCTGCATATCTCGCTCTCCCCGGCACCGGAAGACAGGCTGACCGACGACCAACTGGCGGAACTGGCCGACCGGTATATGCGGAAGATGGGCTATGGAGACCAGCCTTATATCGTCTACAAACATGCCGACACCCACAATGCCCACATCCATATCGTCAGTGTCTGTGTGGACGAACAAGGGAAAAAGATCAGTGACTCCTACGAGCACCGCCGTTCCATGACCGCCTGCCGGGAGCTGGAAGCGGACTTCGGCCTGCGCAACGGTGCGGACACGGAGAAACGGAATCCGAAAGCGGAACTGAAAAAAGTGGATGCTTCCCTGGGGGATGTCCGCCATCAAATCGGCAACACCCTCAAGGCGGTGCTGGAAAGTTACCGTTTCCAAACCTTCGGGGAGTATAGCGCCCTGCTTTCCACCCTCAATATCGAGGCGAAACAGGTCAGGGGGGAATACCACGGCGTGCCTTACACCGGCATTGTCTATGCCGCCACGGATGATGCCGGCAAGGTGGTCAGCCCTCCGTTCAAGAGCTCCCGCTTTGGAAAACGTTTTGGCAACGAACAGCTGGAAAAACGGATGCTTCTCAACCTGAAGGCGCTCAAGGAAGGGGAATGGGCTCCCTCCATACAGGCGGACATTGCCCGCGCCTTGCAACAGGCTGACTCACGGCAACGGTTTGTGGAACTGCTCGGACAGAAACGTATCGGCGTGGTGTTCCGGGAGAATGAACAGGGACGCATCTACGGCGTCACCTTCATTGACCACGACCGCAGGGAGGTGTTCAACGGCTCACGCATGGGCAAGGAGTTTTCCGCAAACGTGTTCAACGACTATTTCAGGTGGCTGGACGGCATCCCTGAAAACGACCGGAACGGACATACGGCAGTGGAACTCTGGCAGCATCACCGGCACAAGGCGGGCCCGGAAAGCGCGCTCGAGCAGGCGGCGGGTATCCTCTCCCTGGAAACCAACCCAAGGGATTACGAGGAGGAGGCTTTCGCACGCCGTATGAAAAAGAGGAAGAAAGCCAAACGCAAATCGCGCGGCATTTAAACGGAAGACAATTTTCAAAAACCATTTATCCCCATCCCTATGCAACAGGAAGACGATTTGAGGGCACTTGCCAAAATCATGGAATTTGGCAGGGCAGTGAGTATTTTTCTTTTGGTGGTGCACGTCTATGTGTACTGCTATCCGAGTATCACCGCATGGAACCTGAACCTGGAGGTGACAGACCGGATTCTGGTGAATTTCAACAACACGACCGGCATTTTCAACTGTATCCTCTGGACCAAGCTGCTGGCTGTGACCTTACTGGCAATATCCTGCCTGGGTACACATGGAGTCAAGGGTGAAAAAATCACCTGGCCCAAAATCTACGCGGCGCTGGTAGCCGGATGCGTGCTGTTCTTTCTGAACTGGTGGCTGCTTGACCTGTCCCTACCGCACATGACAAGCACCATACTGTACGTCGTAACACTTACCGCAGGTTACCTCGGCCTGCTGATGGCGGGGTTGTGGATGAGCCGGCTTTACAGGCATAACCTGATGGGCGATGTGTTCAATATCGAAAACGAATCCTTCCGGCAGGAAACCCGGTTATTGGAGAACGAGTATTCCGTCAACCTGCCCACCAGCTTCCGCTTTCAGGGGAAACAGCATGACGGATGGATCAACGTGGTAAATCCCTTCCGTGCCACCATCGTGCTGGGAACGCCCGGATCGGGCAAGTCGTATGCCGTGGTAAACAACTACATACGCCAGATGATTTCCAAAGGATACAGTTGCTACATCTACGACTACAAGTTCGACGACCTCTCCACCATCGCTTACAACACGTTGTTGAACAACATGGACAAGTACAAAGTCAAGCCCCGGTTCTATGTCATCAACTTCGACGATCCGCGCAGGTCACACCGCTGCAATCCCATCAATCCGGAATTCATGACGGATATCTCCGACGCGTATGAGGCGAGTTACACGATAATGCTCAACCTCAATCGCACCTGGATTGAAAAGCAGGGCGATTTCTTCGTGGAGTCACCCATCATCCTGCTTGCTGCAATCATCTGGTACCTAAAGATTTACAAAAACGGCATTTATTGTTCCTTTCCGCACGCGGTGGAACTGCTCAACAAGCCTTATTCAGATTTGTTTACCATCCTGACCTCGTATCCGGAGTTGGAAAACTACCTTTCCCCCTTCATGGATGCCTGGAAAGGGGGCGCCCAGGACCAGCTCCAGGGCCAGATCGCTTCGGCAAAAATCCCCCTTACGCGCATGATTTCCCCACAGTTGTATTGGGTGATGACAGGTAACGATTTTTCGTTGGACATAAACAACCCGAAAGAGCCCAAGCTGCTTTGCGTGGGCAACAATCCGGACAGGCAGAACATCTACTCGGCGGCGCTTGGACTATACAATTCCCGCATCGTCAAACTCATCAACAAGAAAGGGCAGCTCAAGAGTACTGTCATCATAGACGAGCTGCCGACCATCTATTTCCGTGGATTGGACAACCTCATCGCTACCGCCCGAAGCAACAAGGTGGCGATCTGTCTCGGCTTTCAGGATTTCAGCCAGTTGAACCGCGATTACGGTGAAAAAGAGTCGAAGGTCATCCAAAACACGGTAGGCAATATTTTCAGCGGTCAGGTGGTTGGAGAAACCGCGAAGACGCTTTCCGAACGTTTCGGCAAAGTGCTCCAGCAGCGGCAGTCCGTTTCCATCAACCGCCAGGATGTATCCACCTCCATCAGCACACAGCTTGACTCGCTCATCCCGGCTTCCAAGATTGCCAACCTGTCCCAAGGCACATTTGTCGGAGCCGTTTCCGACAATTTTGGTGAAAAGATAGACCAGAAAATATTCCATGCTGAAATCATTGTGAACCATGCCAAAGTCAGCGCGGAAGAAAAGGCTTACCGGAAAATCCCTGTCATCAACGAGTTCAAGGACAAGGATGGAAATGATATCATGATGCAGCAGATACAGCGCAACTATGACCGGATTAAATTAGATGCCCAGGCAATCATCAACGAGGAAATGGACCGAATCAAAAGTGATCCGGAGTTATGCAAGCGATTGGGGTTGGATGATGAAAAATCATCAAAGAAGAAAGAATGATTCATCTTCCCTTAAATCTCCATGAAGTGTGTGGGAAACGATATAAAAGCTTCCCTCACACTATTATTGCTTTGTATGATAATGCCTATATGACAGGGGTTTGACAATACATTTCAGGATAGACAATCAAGTAATCTTCCGTAAACAGGCTTTTATCAAAAAAGCAAAATTGAATAGCAGGACATACATCTATAAATGCCTTGTTCCGGTTGTTGAATCTGAACAGAGAAGATTGGATGTACGAGTTCGGCAAAGTACACAAAGGATTGACCCTGATAGCTTTGTAGAGAGTCGAGAACTGGGTAAATTGTTTCAGGTATGCAATAATTTCAGGAACGTAAACAGTTGACTTGTGCCACTTTTTAGTGATGATTTCCGAACATCTTTTCATCTCTATCAGATGCTCTGGTCTTCCAACCAAATCAAATACCTTTTCTAATTTGTCATCACAAGCTGACTGGCAGATTATATACCCACTGTCCTTATAGCAAAGATTTCCCCACCAATGGGCGAGCTCTATAATTGTATCCCAGAAATAATAGCCTTCTCCAAGCCATGCGTTTTTATTCGTACAAATGAACGGCCCATGTTGTTCCACATAGTCAGGGTTCTCTCTGTCTTCAACGGTCTGATATATGATTCTGTTCATTGAAGGCTTCTTACTTTAAGACCGTGTTTCTCCTTAGTTCACGTTCTAACAACGATACATTCAGTGTGGGTATCATTATCGGAGCTACGTTTGCTTGTAATGTTATAGTACTTACAAAAGCACGTACATAAGGGAAAATGATAGCAATGCTGTTCGCATAAAAATAAGAAGGGATGGTATCGGCCTGTACCATGTCCCCAAAAGAAAAGACGGCTTTAAGTTTGATGTTTATAACCTCAAAGTCAGTATTTTCTTTCTTATATGAAGCCTTGAATACCAGATTTAATACATATTGTCTTTCTCTCTGAAAATAGATGCCGGATGGTTCTATTTTCAAATCGAAGATACATTGGGGTGGAATATTCTCCAAGTCAAGCATTACTTTGACTACGGAGTAATTTTTTAGTGAAAAAACGGCTTGCTGCATTATGATGTATTTTAATGTTTTATACTGCCATAGGTAAATATGAATCAGACCCGAAATCCTGGGATATAGGGGATTCTACATTCACTCTGGATGTTGGATGGCTTCCGTAGATGCCGGCTACAATTTCATTGTGTAAGGCATTCTTTTCACATTCTTCAATAAATTGATTGATTTCAGGTCCATAAGCATACTTGCTGTGTATAGCTTCCCAATCTTTTTGTAATTGTTCTTCTGAGGTGTTGCTGAAATATTCCAAAAGTTCTTCTGATAAACGTTTCATCTCAATCATTTATTAAATATATACTATTGCAAATATAGTAATTTATTCTATTGATATGGCTAAAGTCATCACTTTTAATACCAATAGCAACAATCAATTCACTATCATAACAATATTTAAGACAAAGTTCTTAAGCAATATTACTATTACACACAGCATCGTCAGTTCTTTCATCTACTTCCCAAACTCCACAACAACCTCCACAACCTCTCCACGTTCCCTCCGCACATCCAACACCCATGCAGGAATCCCATGTCCAAAGCAGCATTGGATAAACTCCATCCCGATAAACACTCCCATATCTGAGTTTCCGGCATTATGTTTCTCCTTATTGCTAAACGTGACGGTTCCTTTCATCTCCTCATTCCTTCGTTTACGGTATTGCATCTCCTTTTGGAACATCATAGTAACTTCGCCTCTGACGATTTGCACCTGTTGCCCTCCGGTTTGTAAGAATTTCAAATAACTCTCCAGCAGATCTTCTGGACATCCGCTATGAGACAACACGTTTTTTACGCTATGTATCTGAATCAAATTTTCCATCATTTTTTTATTTGGCAATGATTACTTTTTTATCCTTGATAACAAGCGTATCCTTCCCACCATTATTCATCAAATTAACATTCTTCAAGTCTATCCGGCTATTAGAAATGGAGAACTCCTGATGAATCGTATCATTCCGCAAAAAATGAATGTCCTGCTTATACAAGTTCGGAATGGAAAAGAACAGTGTGATAATCCCGATGAAACACAGCACCATCAATACCGTAAAGGTCACAAACCACCGCTGATATTTACGGTCTTCCACAACCTTCACCTCAATGGGCAATGGAGATTCCTGATAGCTCACCCGTTTCTGTTTCCATGTTACTCTGCAACGTAGGTTCGGAAATTCATGCAGGCTGAACAACTCTGGCAGTTCCTGCAAGAAATGCAGGTATTGTTTGGTTTCCATCAACACTTCCAACTCCATGGTTACACGAATAACACTTCGTTTCATTATCTTGGGTTTTCCCGATGCACCTGTAGGTTTGGCTACATTGATGGGACGGATATCCGAAGCCCCATTATCCATGCTCATGGCAAGTTCCACTCCGGTACTACCCAAAGAGGGAGCATCCGTAGGATGATTGCCGAATAATGAAGAACTGTTCCGTTCTCCTTCCATGCCCTCATATTCTGCTATCAAGTCCGCTATCTCACGTACTTCGGTCACGGTTACGTTCTTTGTCTCTGCGTCGGCAAAAGTTTCCACTTTAACTTTGACTGTATCAGTTAGAAAGGCTCTTATCTTGTCTTCGCTTTTCTTATGGATAAGGTAGCTGGGATACTTTTGGGTGAAGTTCCGAGCTACGTTTTCCACATAATCTCTCGTATAATTATAATCACTTTCAATACGAAGAAAAAAAACGACAGATAAATTAAACTGATTTAATAATATTCCTCGATCCATAACTATATTTTATTTCTGCTCAATAGGTAAAATGAAATGATTGCCATTATCTTTACTCCAAGGAGTATAAATCCAAAATTGAATGCTATCATCTTGAAGCAATAAATTAATAATTTCAGGATATTTTTTCTTAAACTCTTGAATAGTACCGATATGTAAAGTATCTTTTCCTGTGTTTTTAAATTGAGAAATAAATGGACGAAAAACAGATTGTAATATACTATCTTCATAGCGTATAGAATGTCCTGTATGAAATACAAAATTTTCATTTGACAAACTATCAATTACTATTCGTCCCCTCCTATATGGAGTTAAAAGTTCTCCGTTCTTCTCCTTGTTTATAAGTAGATTATAATTCCATCCTTGTTCGTATGAAAGCGCATATTTTATATCTTTATAATAATAAGAAATATGCCCCATTTGTTTGCTATTATTTGACATATTACAGACTTTAAACATTAGAGGGAATTGAATCCTAAATATATAATCTTTTATACTATCATATCGAATTACAATAGGAAAATTTGATTCTATTTGTTCTACTAAAACTGAGTTTGCATTATATTGAAATGAAGATAATATAATACCACTAAAAACAAAAAACACCACTAACCATTTCATGACTTAATCTGTTAAATAAAAAAAAGTTTCAATAATTGCTTCGGGAGCATAAGATTTGGGGGTATCTACTATTCTAACTAAAATATATACCCAGTTTATACCATCAGCTTCATTATATTCCCGTAATTCCACTTCGTGTAAAGTTTTGAATTTGCCATGTAATATATCCGATGCTGTTTTAGTAGATATTTTCAATAATTTAAATTCAATACCACTATTTGGTTTCCAACTATTTACAAATCTTCTTACAGCATCAATACCTTCTATTTTTGCTGCTTGCAAACGGTTTTCAATTGCAGCACTTATGCCTTCTTCAATATCTTGAACCATACACTCAATTGCCATCCCTACGATAGCATTAGGAACGAAAGGTATTGATAATGAAGACTTCGGATCTTTAGCCCAATCAAAAAAACTAAAAACGTCCAATATCATACTTGTGTGTTTTAACAAACGAAAAATTGAAACTCTCATTCCATTATTTGCAAAAAAATGATATTGATTAATACCTTTAGTTGTTACAATCTTACCATCAACTTGAAATCCGAAATTTTTGCCTTGCTTTACCGTAACTTCGCTTCCGTCAATAGTGTAATAGGTTGCTTCATATATTTTCCTATTACCTGTATAAACTTTCCCCGTATTGGTAACCATTTTCCCTTTTTCCAATTTTAACAAGGCAATATTCTTTATCTGTTGTTTTGCTCCTTCTTCTATTGAATCAACTATTTTATCTGATACATAATCTAAAAACAATTCAGATATTACTATTTCACACCCATCTGTAGTGTATAACTCGGGAAACCTATAAGAACCTTCTTTAGGACGAATATATAACAATGGATCTCCATAATAAATATCAATTTCTTTTGTAGAAGAAGATAACGAAGCCTTTAATGTCATTTTCATAGAATTGTGTTATTTTGTTTATACTTTTTTAAATCAAAATGAATCATATTAGCGACACCTTGGGCATCTACAATACAATCATCAACTTTAATTAATGTTTTCCCATCTTCCAATATTATCGTAAAAGATAGTTTATCCCCTGGTTGTGTATTTATTGTTTTTGCATATAAAGTTACAATTCCATCTTTGGGTAATTCTTCAATTCTATTAGTACCTTCTGCATCCTTCCAATACACCTCCACAATCTCAGGCTGTTTTTCTTCCTTCGATTCAGATGCAATCGGAGCAATCGGCTGTTGTGAAATTTCCGACACCTTCCAAACCTTCTCCCTCACCTCCAGATTATTCCTCTTGATAATCCCCGGCGACAAATACACCACCATCATCATCGGAGCGTTCCCGACACTCATGTATTCCTCTATTTTCACGCAATAGCAATCCCAGAACCGGAAAATATCCGCAACCTCCACCTCATTATAGATAAAATGGATTTCCCCGTCCTGCATCATCCCTCCATTCAGCCAGTCATAAAAAAACGCCTCGTCTCCGCTGCATTCAAACGCAAGCGTAATCAAATCCCCCTCGACCGGCAGATTCTCTCGGTTTCCTATTTCTTCACAAACCTGTACATGCAGCTGGATGATTCTTCTCAGGTTTGAATCATCATGGTGTTGGATATGGCAGCGATAATTGTAATAAAGTATCGGAATTTCTTTGCCACGAATTTTCAATATAGCTTGATAAATCATGATAATAGAATATCTACTAAACGATTATAATAAAAATTATGGATATTCAAATCCATATACTATCTTATTTACTTTAGAATTATTAATACTTAAGTATAAACTATATCCTGGCATATTGTATTTTTTACAAAATCCAGAAACATCATCTATTCCAATTCTATATACAATTAAAGAATCCCGCCCACGTTTTTGAAAAACACACTTATCTCCCTTTATATCTAAAACAGAATCTAAAGTCATTCCCAAAGCTAATTGAGATTCAGTTTCAAAAGATATGTAATCAGTGTGATATTTCTTACTACCCTTAAAAAGTTCTTCATTCAAATATCCGATTTCAAATAGAGAAAATTCATTTTTTAGAGCACCTTCATATGTAAATGCTTTTAAATATTGTGTATGAGAACTATTTAGAAATAAGCAAAAAGCATATATGTCTTGTTCCATATTAACACATAAACTATCAACATTGATAGGATAAAAAGAATCTATTGATTTATAATCGTTTAGATACAACTTGTTATTAACTGTAATATCTGGTACAAACGCTTTTTTATCACTTTTATTGTAATAAATATTATAGGTAAGTCCTTTAGTGATATTATTCCATTTCACAGTAGGCTGATTATCACTATTAAATAGTGATATAATAGCAATAATTATAAATATTATTTGTTTATTCATTGATATTAGGAGTTTTTTTTCTGCCCCAATTGGCATTATTAGGATTGTTCATTATATATATTTTAGTTGGAATTCCTTTTTGCAATTTAAGATATCCACGTAATTTATCTCTAAATCTTATCAAATCATTCTTATCACCACTTAACCCTATGCAACCCAATGTTCCTTCATTATTTCCATCAGGATGAATTCTCAACAAACTTCTATTTGTTTTAAATTGAGGATCTAAATTAAAACTAAATCCTATTTCATCATGTGTCATTCCACGGTTGTACCAATTACTTAGAGGTCCTCTATCCGCATAATTACTTGTCACATAATCTCCATTTTCAGGAGCTCCGTTACCATAACCACCAGCAACGCCTTTAAAAGAATCCAAAACAATCGAAGTCCCATCATCAAAATTCAAAACAAATGCAATCGTGACATCTCCTAACAAGCTATTTCCTTCTCTCATTTCCCCTGTTATTTTAATTGCATAAGTCTGTGGTTCTGCAATTAAGGTCTGATAGCCTGTATGACGCTCTTTATTTCGTAGTGCCCCCAATGTTAGTAAAGCATAATAATCGGAAGTATCTGAAAATTTAGAAATAATAGCATCAAAGGCTTGTCTATTTACTTTAATGTATATATTTTTCCCTTCTTTTTTAATTTTCCTTAAAACTTCTCCACATTGAGAAATTATTATTAAGTATCCTTCATCACTACCTAATACTTGTTCTATAGGAGATATTAAATCTTGTTGACACATCCCTAAACTTAGCGTGAAAGCTTCACGTGAATTATCTATACATTGCGTTGCAAATTGGACACAAAAATTATTATACGATAACACACTACTATTCATATGCTCAAATTGCACCGGTTCTAACACATCGTATAACAAGTAAGCATATCCGACTCCAATAACAAAACCTTCATAAGGAATACCAAGTCCAACTAGAGCATCAAAATCTTCTTTATTTATATAAACATCTTTATATCCACCTAACATGGGAATCTTTTTTTATGGTAACAAATCACGACTAATCCAATAATAAGTCTGCCCGTTGGACCGGAACGCCTTGCCGGCAGCCTCATCCAGCAGTTTTTTCTTTTCCTTGAAATACTCAATCAGCCCGTCCAGTTCCACATCCGTAATCATCTCCTTTTTCCGCAAGTCCTTGACCCGGTAAACCTCGAAGAACGGATAATCCACAGGACACGATGTGAACCGTTGCAACGCTTCCGACAAAGGCATGTTCAGGAAATCCCTTCTTCCCGTCTTGCAGTACTTGTCCCTGTTGCGTTCCGAAAGCAGATGCCTTACCAGTTGCCTTCTCACACGGCGCGTCGGGACATATTCCGGTATGTTCAGGCTGTCCGTCTTCACACGTATGGTAGCCTCCTCTGTATCTGCCGGCAGATAATCGTCCGGGCAGTTGCAGATATCGGTCTTCGCCTGCTTTTTCTTTCTGACCGCCTCATATTTATAGTCCAGAACCAGCTTGGCGGGCGCTTCCACATACTTTCTCAGCCGCTTGAACTCCTCTTCATTGACGAGCAGGTAATAGTCCGTTACGGACGAAAGCGAGTCGAGCAATACGACAGGCTCTGCCGGCAGTTTCCATCCCGGCTCGATACCCGGCAGGACAGACAATATCGGTTGCACGCCTGACCTGCGGATATGATAGTAGTCCACCAGCGTCGAGTCAAGTTTATACCGATGGGTTCCCACCTCCTCAAACGCCCTTGTCAGGCTGTTGCCCAACAGCGTATTGTCAAACTTCACCTGCAACAGCATGGAGTCCACGGCGGTAGTCAGCCCCTCCAGCTCCAGCGACTCGTTTTTCTGCGGAAAGACAAGCCATCCCTGTGTCATGCTCCGGTTCGGAAAGTCCAGGCAATACGTATTGTGGTTCACCTCCGCATATTCGTTTCCGTTCCGCAGCTGTTCGGGATACACAATCAGCTCCCGTTTCTTCCGGCTGATGCGTGGAGCCGAGCAGTCTATCATGTTCCCGATTTGCAGCACGAAATTGTTGAAGTTGTCCGGTTCTCCGCCGTAAAGCTGGAACCCCAGCAACCGGCAGTTATTCTCCACCAGCCGGTCCACCAGAGTGGAATCCGCCCATTCGCTGTTGAACCCCTTGTCACCTACCACCACCAGGACATTGCTCTCGTCCCGGCATTTGTTGAACAGTTCCACCCCTGTACGGACACCCGACCAGCTGCCGAATCTTCCGTAAACAGGTTTCAGTTTTTCCGCGTTCCGTGCCTTGTCCGACAGAAAGTCCAGAAATTCCATATAGTCGGGAGTCAGTTTGCAGATGGGATCTTCCCGGCTGTCCGGCTCGTTGAAAGTGAGCACGGCGCCGAACTTGAAGGAGAAACTCTCATCGTTCGCCAGCTGGGACTGCAACCCTTGGATGGCATTCACCACGGCGGGAAACTGTTCGATGGCCTTATCCTTTCCTTCCAGGACAAACACGAGGTTTATTTTTTGCAGGTCCTTTTCTATCTTGTTCTTGAAGGTTCCGTAATAAATCGGATGGCCGTTCACGTTCAGCACATAGCTTTCCCGTTTGTCAATGACCGGCATCGGCACATGCGTTCTGAAACAGAACGCCGTATCATTGTGCTGGTAGGACAACACCGGACTGTACCGGATGGCGGGATGCCGCCCGGCAAACTCCCGAACCTGCCGCATATCATCGGATGCCAGCGTCAGGGTATCCTTTCGTTCGCTGTCCTTAAACAGCAGTGCGCTGTCGGGCAGCGAGGCGATATCCACATGCAATTGCTGGCCTATTTCGGTCAGCAGCCGCCGGTCTATCCACCCGACAGGCATCCCCCCGATACTGTCAGCGTCGAGTTTGGGCCGGTCCGCCACAAGCACGCATCCTTTGTCTGACGATGCCTGATAAGGATACACAATGCCGTAGAACGGGATTCTGCCCACTTCCTGTGTCAGGTCGGTATCTTTGAACAGTTTTACGGAATCATCAACGAAATACGTTTCCGGTTCAGCCAGTGCCGCACTGTCGGCCGGCATCACCACCTGCTTGTTCTTGAAGCCCGTAGCTATGTCGGTCACACCGCTTCGGGTCAGCAACAGGTTGTCCCGGTTGATCCATCCGCAATACCGGGCCTGCTTCCACTCTTTCAGCCTTCCGTTTTTCAGGATGGCGGGGTCATACTGGATCAACTGAAGCCAGTCGCCTTTGCGCTTGATGACCAGAAACGCATCCATATAGTTCACGGGGCGCATTTCATTCTTCCCGCTCGGACTCAGGTAGGTTGTCCCCGGCTCGTTGGCAAAGACAATCCACGGGTCATGCTTGAACAGCGACAGGCTGCGGGGGACTTTCACGCCTTCGACGGAATAGTTCCGTACATATTCGCGGGGGACATTCTTCACGCGTGTAAAACGGTGTACCGGTCCGCAGGCCGCCAGACAGATAATGCTTCCGCAAATCCATCCTCTTTTCAACAGGATTGACAAACAGTTCTTTTTCATGCCTCACATTACTTTTTTGATTCGGAAAAACGTTCGTGCTGCGTCACCATCAGTTGCATCACGCATTCATTGTTCAGGTTATCACCCATATCCACAAACACCTCGTCGATGAGGGTCTTCCGACGGGCAATGATTTTCAATCCCTGGCAATAGGAGTAGAAGTCATTCTTTTTGTTATTGTTGACCGTCACCGCAATGTCCGGATTTCCACAGAGGTACTTCTTGAGGATATAGTTGTAATGGACATTGAACGGCTTGCCGTCCACGATGGCCTGCAAATGCTCGCGGATGTCGTTGCCGATAACGACAAGCACGTCCGTCGAGTCGTTCTCCGCATATTGCGGAAGAACCTCAATGGTGTGCCGGACCGGATATTGGGTCTCTTCCGTGGTCAGCAGCACCTCGTACCTGCCCGCCTCGGAGTAGGCATAGAGCGGATTCTGCTCCCGTGAGTCCACAATGCCCGATTCACCGAACTGCCAGCGCCATTCCCTCGACGGCCCGTACCCCTTGAATGAAATGATCTCACCCTGGAAGGCGGTCGCCGGCGCCTCTATTTTGACCAGCTGGTCGCTTCCGTAATTATTGGCCCGTCTGTTCACCTTGACGATTTGCTTCTTCTCCAGCGAATGGTCCACCTGAAGGCGGACCTGGTAACGCCCCGGTTCCTTGAACACGTACTGGCCGCTCCGTTCATGCGAGACATCCCCGTTGCCGAACTCCCACAGCCAGGAACCTGCGTTGCGGGTGCTGTCCGCATAATGAACGGCTTCCCCGACTTCCACCTCGATGGGCGTCAGGGTCATCCGTACGATACGGTTGGAAAAAAACAGCCGGATCAGCACGGCGACAAGCACACACAGCAGCATCGCTGCAACTACAAACAGAATCTTTCTGGTACGAATCTTTCCCATGGCGTCATTTGTTTTTAGTTCCCGAGCGCAGGTCTTCCTCTTTCTTCCGCAAGCCGATCTCGCACTCCTCCAGATTGGCTTTGAACAGGCGTATGTTTTGTTCGATGCTCCACAGCTGTTTCTTGTCCGACAGCCACATGGCATAAAAATCGGCGATATGCATGAACAGCTTGTACCGTTTGTCCCAGCTGTTCCTTTCGTAGGTGTTCCGCAGGTTGTTGATCAGGTAGTGGATGTCGTCCTCCTCGTATTGGGCATACACGCCGGGCTGGAAAGCCTCTATCTTCCGGAACAGGGAGTCCACGGGCATCTGGCTTTCGGCCTGTTCCTGCTGGAAGTCCTTGATACGGTCCATCTTGATTTTCACAAACTCCTTCTGCTCGAACATCCTGAAGTCCGAATTCCACATGAAGATGGCAAGGCAGCACGCCACGGTCGTCAGGAAAAAAAACAGGAATACGTATGCGTGTCCCATAAGGATTTCCCGTTTGTTCAGTGTTTTTCTATTATTGTCCATCATAGCGTTCTCATTGTTTGTTATTGGGTCCCACACTCAGGCTGCGCCGTGTCTTCCAGTTGTCCTGGATGCACTGCATCAGGTCTTTTTTTACCATCTCCTCCTGAATGTTCAACAGGCGGATGGAATCCTTCACCCCGAGGAATATGTTGATATTTCCCAGCAGCCGGCTGTAAAGCCTGCAATCCCTGGCATCCATGCCCTGGATATCCTTCAGCAGGTTCATCTTGCGTGTGCTGACCACACTTTGCAAAAGCACGTCGTTGATCTTCGGCGAGGTGTTCATCAGTTTCATGTATTGGTACACGGAATCCACGCTGTTTGCCAAGGCGAGTTCCCTGGCATAGACATGGTCGTATTCCAGCGTCTGCTCCGTAATCCGTTTCACCTCCGTGCCGGAGGTTTTGAGGAAACAGGCAAAGATGGTTACCGCAAGCACGATACAGCTTGTCAGGTAGCCGGAGAACCTCAGATAGGCCTTTCTCACTTCGGTGTTATTTTTCGGTTTCATGTCGGATGATGTTTTGTTTCTTTATAAATAAGTACTGATTCCCAGGTACGCGCACTGTCCGTCCGGTGTACCCAGCCGGAAACGGGCGTCCTCCTGTTGGATGATATAGCGGACTTGTACCTCCTTGTCCGATGGCAGGAACAGCTCCATGAGGGCGTTCAATATCCGGTTGTTGGCGGCTCCCGGGAAAAAGGTCTCCATTTTCCGGGCGGACAGGGGGCCGATTTCCAGCAGCAGCCGGTATGTGCCGTCGGCAAAACGGTTCCCCGCCACCATCGTGTCGCCCAAAAGGCACCGGCCTAACCGGGGGACAAGACCGGGAGGCGCCTCTGTCACGCATTTGTCGCCTCTCTTCAGGCGGACAGGCACCCCGGTCAGGATGCTCATGCACTCGCCCGTCTTCGCAAGGCTGGCGGTAATCTGTTCCAGATAGGGCAGCAGATGGACCAGCATGACCGCCAGATGGAGCGGCAGCAGCTTGAGCACCGGCCACTGTCCGGAGAAGATGCTCACAAAGTCGGCGTGCACGTTCATCTCGTCGATACGGCGCTCCTTGTTCTGGAAAGCGACCAGCAGATGGTCCAGCGAGATTTCAAAAGGCTTGAAAAAACGCCGGGCGAAGAATTCCTCCTCGCGGTGGATGCGGATTTCATCCAGTACTTGTTCTTTCGACACTTTCCCCGACTGATGGAGATTCTTGTGGAAGATGCCTTCCGGAAGGGCGTCGTAAATGCTGCGCCTGTTCACGTGGAGATACAGATAATCCGTCAGGTCGTAATGGGAGTATTCCGAGCGTATTTCCTGGATGTCCTTCGAGAAGCCGCGACGCATGTCGCCCCGCCTGGAGATAAGGGTGCGTTCCGCGTCATACCCGCCCTCCTTCAGCCCGCTGGCCACCACTTCCGCCTTGAAGTCGGTATCCGGCTGGTTGAACAGATGGGGGCGTTCCTCAAAACATACGATTTTGTCTGTCTCTTCTGCCATGGTTGTTCTTGTATGAATTATCAGTCCAATATGTTCCAGCGTGACTCGTTCGTCTCCTTCGGTTGTCTGGAGCGTTCGGCAACCACGATGTTTTCCTTGTGCTTGCCGATGTATTCCAGCCGGCTGAGCGTGGTCCACAGGTCATTGAACTGGTACAGGAAACGCTCCGCGGTTATCATCAGCGGACGGATGTTCTGGTGGTTGTACAACAGGCCGCTGTTTTCCCGCAACAGCCCCTCGTAAGCGCCGGGATTGATGCCGTTCCACTCGTTGAAATATTTCAAGATCCTCCTTCTCCTCCTTGTTCATAAATCCTAGGCAGACATACAGGCGGTGTGCCAGCGTGGAGAATACGTTCAGGAAACGGAGGGGCGGATAATACTGCCCTTCGTTACGGTAGGAGAAATAGATGTCGGATATGAACAGCATGACATGGCGGCACAACATGCCGATGTTCACGGCAAGCGGGGTCTGCTTCTCCGCATTCTCCACCTTGGCGAGAATATCCGACGAGGCTTTCTCGATGGAATCGACCAGCTGCCCGAATTTCAGATAGTAGTTTTTCAGGTCCGGATGGCTGGACATGCTGGTACAGGGAGGGATGAAGTTCCCGTCCACCTCGCAGCGGTTCCCGTTTTTGCGCAGGCGGCCGATTACCAGGAAGTGCCTTCCCAGGTTGTTGCCGTCAATCTGCCCCGTCGGAACGACGCTCAACGCGTAGTTGGGCAGCGCGTCAGGCTGGCGGGGACTGGTCTCCTTTTCATCCGGGACGCCCGAAGGCAGACGCTCGAAAGGGTCTGCCATCAGAATGACATCCCACCGCTGGTCCTTATCCTCCGTCTCGTCAATGGCGATATGGAAACTGGCGGTCAGCTCGTCGTCTCCCCCCGCGTCATAATCTATCAGGTAGCCGCCGGCGGTAAGGGCTAGACAGCGTTTCAAACGGACTTCCAAAGTGCCCGTGACAAGTTCCGTGATGCTGAAATCACCGGAAACGGCTTCTCCTTTCCTGAAGGGGAGCAGCCCGTAATTGGCACGGTTCAGCTGGAATGACTGGTATTCGCACAGCCGGTCCGTGAAATGGTCCTCCAGCTGGATAAAATGCTTCTTGTTGACCGGCATTCCGTCCGCCCAGTTTACCAGCGGATATCTCTTTCCCGGTTTCTGTTTTCCTGTATTCATCATGTCTGTTTTTTTTAAAATTCCTTGTAATTCACTATTTCGTTCGCCACGCGCTTGGCTATGATCACATCATGGCTTTTCAGCCGGTTCTCGGCAAGCGTGACGTCCGGGTCTATATAGAACCTTCTCTTGAAAAAGGAGGATTTGGTATAGAACACCCATTCGTAATAGGCGCCGCCGTCATTCTGATAGACTATCGGGGAGGACGGCGATTTGAGGTTGCAGTCGTCGATCATGCGCTGGAACCAATGCCCGAAAATGACATCTTCGGACGCCTTGCCGGTAATACGCTCCGCAGCGGGATCGTCCACCTTGCGGAAAATTTCCACATCCACCACGATGCTCCGCTCACGGTTGATGTACAAGGAGTCCGAATCATACTCTTCCGAATACTTCCAGACCTTGTATATTTCAAGGGGTATGTCAAAATAGCTGTTTACCGTCTGGGTGTACAGGAGCGGGAAGACGAAAGGCAGCAGGCAGGTGGAGGCCCAGATGCCGTACTGGAGTTCGTTGCAGAGGTTGAACACTACGGAGAAGAGCCCCGCGCCCAGCAGCACGACCGTAACCGTCAGCAAGCACCGGATACCGAAAGAGGGTGTCTCCTTGCCCGAAGCGAACACTTTCCGCAGCAGGAATCGGTTGTAATACCCGGCGGTCCAGTACAGGATGGCAAGCAGGACATAGATGTAGGGCATGAAGCTGTAGTCCATGAATCCCGACAGGCCGGGCAGGGCAAGTACAATGCCGCACAGCAGCAGATAGACAATCAGTTTCTTATTGTTGAGCAGTTTGTTTTTCCGTGCGATAAAATAGGCTGCAATCCCGAAAATCACAGTCAGTACGGGCATCAGCAGGTACGATGAAATCAGATGTTGGGTGACAGGGTCCATAAGTTCTATGTTTATGCGTTATTGTATTCGATGAATATGCGGTAATTGAATGTGTCCGGCGAGCAGGCAGACAGTCTGGTGTGCAGGCTGTCTTTCATCTGTTTTTCCTGCGACGGCCCGTCCAGCTTCGTTCCCAGGACCAGATGCACTTCTTTGGTGCGTATCAGCCCTTCGGTGGGAACCGGGCTGATTTCCACCCCGTTGCGGATTTCTGTCCGCAACAGAAGCTCGCCAAGCTCTTTCTTGCAGAAGCTGGCTATGTCGTTTTGCGTCAGCACACGCCCGTGTGAAATGATCCCGTATTTGTAGATATCGATCAGCTCCCGGTTCTTGGGGGCTTGCTTCCCGCCGTAGGTGGTACTGACAAGCGCGAGTGTCTTCGGATCCAGATAGGTGGTGGCGTATGGCGACAGCTCCACGCCGGCCTGTATTTGGTTGCCTGTCTCGCAGTGGGTGGTCCAGTATTTCACGGTGACCTGCCCTTTGCCGGACATCTGGTCGATCATCAGGTAATAGGGTGTCTCCCTGTATTCGTTCATGTTGTCGGTCGCCTGTTTCAGTTGTGCCGTCAGTTGCTCCATCTGGCCGGCGAGCGCTTGCAGCTTGACACTCGAAACGGCATGGAAGGCGTGGGTCTCGTCATCCAGCAGGTCCAGCAGATAGCCGAGCAGTTCCTTGGCGGAGCGGGAGTCAAAACGCTCGCAGCCTCCCTTGCGGATGGAATAGGTGCCGTAACTCTCCGTGGAGCCGGGTACCGGATACTGGAGTTCATGATAGCTCTTTCCGTCCGAATCCTTCACGCTGTGCACGGACAGCAGGGACTCGTAATTGCCGGTACGCAGGGGAATCACCCTGAACGTGTCTTCGAGGGAGGTGGTCTGTTCGTGCAGCAGCTTGTTTTCCACAGGCACGATGTTGATGCCCGCATGAAGCTCCTCCAGGATTTCCGGAGTGAAATGGGCGGGGAATACGATTTTCACCCACACCAGCTTCTCTTGCATCTTTTCCCGCACACGCTCCCCGAAACAGGAAGACAAGGCTTTCGGCAGGGGTTCCTTGTCAACCTCATTGAGGGGGACCGGTTGCGAAACCCGCAGGAAATGCTTGTTGTAGAGCTCCATCACCTCCTTGTCTATGACGGACATCACATCATAGTTCCGGAAGAAGGCACGGGTGGATTCCTCCGGCAACCGGCTTTTCTCATAGATGCCCGGCTCCATCCGGATGGGGGTTCCACCGGCGGACCATTCTGTGCACGGAAGCAGGAACAGGTATTCATAGCTTTCGGTAAGGTTGGGGAAGTCAAGATAGAAAGAAATGTTTTCCAGGTCCGTCAGCGAGTCGTCCACCGCCAGGCCGAGCCACACCGTGCGGGCGGGCGTCCTTGTTTCCGTACGGGCAATCATGGTTTTCGACAGGGTATGGTCCACCTGATAGAGAATGTCGTCACACACCATGTATTTCACATCGGCTTTGTGCAGCAGGGTGTCACAGGCCGGATAAAAGGAAATGCTTCCGGCGGACAGCTTCTGGGTCAGCAGGTCATTCTCATAATACATGCCCGACTCTTTCGTTATCAGGTAGCCGGGTTCGATGGGAGAGGCATGCACGACACCATGCGCGGGAAGTGCCGAGGTCAGTATGTCCGGTGTCAGAATGCGGGCGGTTTTTTCCAGCAGCCGCGTCTCGATGGCCGTGAAGTCTTCCCCCAGCATATACAGTTCGTTGGACAGCGCCTCAAGCATCAGTTTGACGACAGGGTCAAAATTTTCCGCTTTCTTGATTCCCCAGAATGCCGCCGCGTATTTCAGCATACGGTTCCTGATCTGCTCCTTGTTATATTTCTCCATACTCATACGCTTGTCATCGGGTTGAAATGGGTCCTAAATAAATCACATAGTAAAAACAACGCTTCTCTCCGGTATGCACCAGATTGCCATAGACATATACCTGCACGCGTTTTTTTATGGTCGAAGCCTCGAACACATTGTCCTGCCGGGTGGTATCGTCGATAATGACCCGGACGTTCACATTCGTAAGACGCTTCTCGTACCGGGTGATGGCTTGGGTGATATAGTCGGAAAACTGCCCTTCCCAGCGGGTATGCGAAATGATACTCTCAAAATCAAGATAAAAAATCTCGCAACCGAACTCCTTGTCAAAGGCGTGTTCCCCGGGAGCCGTGTCAATCAGCATCTCGATGAACTGGTCGATGGACTCTATCTCCGTACAGGACGCGAGGCGGCTGTTTTCCACATCCTCGCTGAGCAAGGCTCCAAAATCCAGAGGCAGTTTGCAAAATTTCGTTTCCATACTTGTCAGCGCCATTCGTTATTCTCAAATTCGTCGTCACTGAATTGCAATATCCTTGCGGCAAACAGGAGTGTGATGCTGCTTTTTTGGTTCATACGGTCAACCTTACGCTGCAAACGGATGCAGTTCCCTTCCACGAAACGCAGGACGAATTCGGCTTCCTGGTCCGGTTTGTCTTTCCGGTAGACCCGCAGGTTCCCGTCCTCGCATGGTTGGCTGTAGGCACCCCACCGCAGCAGGCCGTCACCCGGCATACCCGCAAGGGTACAGGTAACGAAACCGCCGTATGCCTCACCTTCCGGCAATCCGTCACGGTCGGTATTCCGTTTGAATTGCAGGTCAAATTCTTCTACCGTGTATGTCTCATGACATACGGACAGCTTCATCGCATAACGGTCATTCACCGTTCCGGGCTCTTTCCGTTTAAACAAGGCAGCAAACCAGTTCATAATCTCATTTCAAATTTAGGTGACACGAATCGCCGGCTTCCATTTCCCTGAAATGGATAAGCAGCGAGGTACAACTCTCTTTTACGGTCGAATGCACATGGAAATCCAGACATTGGGCTCCCTTGAACCGGATGGTTTCCTTTGGTGTCCCCAGCTTTCCCGAGGTGTTCATCACTTCCCCGCTTTTCAGGATGCGTGAATTGAACATCCATTCCAGCAACTCCTTCGAGGGAAATCCGGCTATGCTTACCTGCATCTGTCCCCCGGTGGTCTTTCCGGCCGCTTGCCCGCATGGGGTCGTCGGCTTCCGGAAGTCATATTCATAACTCAACAGGTCGTAAGCCTGCACCTCATCATGTTCCGAGGGCTCGGCGGTCCAAAGTTTGATATACGATTGTGCACTCATAATATCCGTAATCTTTTATTCGTCCTCACTCATCAGATTGGTTTGCAACATAGTAGTCAGAGTCCGTTCCGGATTCATGCGTGATTCCACGAACAATACTGTGTCCTGACTGTCCAGATGCTTGCGCGAATAGGCTCGCAGGTAGGCTTTGAATGCTTGTACCTTCGTGCGGTATTCGTCTAAGGGAAGTGCGAAGATGTCTTGCCCTCCCACACGTTCTAACCCGTATTTTTCCAGTTCGCTTTCCAATGATTTCTTTAGTTTATCATCGGAAATTGTATAAATAATTATTACTTTGTACTTCTCCATACAATTTTATATATACATAAATTTACCTTTAAAATAGAACGCACAAAAAAAGTATATCAAAAAAATCAAGATAGTAAAAATTATGAAATACATATTTTTTGTTTGTTGTCTAATCTCTCTATAAGTGTTTCTTCCTATTCTTGCTTTTTTTTCTGGAAAGAAAAGAAGTCCATTAAAAGAATAAATGAAACATATAAATATAAAATGAGCCAAAGGGTGAGCAATATACTTTACAATTCCATAAGTAAACATAATATTTACGAAGCAACCTAATACACTAAATATCATATACATAACAAAGCTGAAAAATAAAACTGAAAATGTTTTATTTTCTTCCATATTTTTACCTAAGGAATCATAGATAAAAAAAATCATAAAATACCAATATTTATACCAATTCATATGCTATTTGCCCATTATCCACGGAGCCATCATTACTCCGCTTTCGTTCACCTGATTCATATACATTTTATACAAATTATTAGAAACATCTTGAAACAAGCCACCCCAGCCATTAGGATAATATACATCAATCACTGTATATGTGGTAGAAATCAAAAATCCAGGTAATAAACACAAACCAATAACATTAAAAATTTCGTCAACAATAGCTTTTTCTATTGAAATATTACCCTTATTATAATCAAGAATTGTACAATAGGCACTAAAAAGAGCTGAAGTATATCCAAAATAATGTAAATATTTAGCCGCTTTTTCTATAAATTCACCAGATATGCGACCAACATTATATCCAGGCAAAGCAGGTTTATATATAGAACCATCAGAATAATAGATAGGTCTAAAAGGATGAATTCTTTCTGCAACAGGCCCTAAGCCTGCTTCAATCACTCCAGCAACAAGTCCTGTTGTTGTATTATAGTTTCCAAGTTCTATTAATATGTCTGATATATCGCGAGACTGTCCACATACATTATCAACTATTTCTTCACCATACGTTATTGTCTTAAAATAAGATTGGTTATTTTCATTGTTATGGATACCTATGCTTACACTATAAAAATCAGATGATTTATTTATTTCAACACCAACCTTGTATTTACTTGGGTCTGATGGAACTGTAATCTTATCCATGCCTATTTGAAAAGTTATAGTTCCATCACCATTATCTTTCTTTATCTTGTTGATTATATCCTCAGGAGAATAATCCATGCTCCTAAACACAGCTTGAGGAGATGTATCCCAAACTTGTTGCCTAACAGGATAATTAACCCAAGTATTCCACTGTACTCTATTATTTTCTATGTGAGGCATCTGTACAGGTAGATAGTTAGGAAAAGTATATCCCATGCCTTTGACAAAACCGGTATAAGGAAGTCCCATGTTTTGCAAAAAAAGATACTCTTCAAATGATATTACTTGATTTGTTTTATATCGCATAATTTCTTATTTCACCCACCGATTATCAAATTCAATACCATTCACGCTTACACTTTCAGGAGACAAAATCAAGGTAGTTGACAAGCCTTGCCCCAAAGATTCAATAACCCGTTTCAAATTGACACAATACGCATTCGTAAACGCCACCTCAAATATCACCCCGGACGTACCGGTCTTGAACAGTACCGCCCCGCTCTTTTTCATCCACGGTTTCACAGCCCATCCGTAGATGTTGTTCTTCACTATTTGCGAAAGGGTTATCATGATGCGTCCGCCGCGCACTTCCCCTTCCGGCTGGTTTTTTATGCCATCGACAGGCTGGTGAAAACCGATTTTGAACTGTTCCACTGCATACTCGTCACCGTCAACACTGAATATGACATTCACATTGCTGTCCACTTGCGGAAAACTAAAGAGTCCCATAACATTGTTGTTTTTAAAATACCCACTGATTTTCAAATTCCTCCGACCCGAACGTCAGCTTCTGAGCCTGCACGGTCAGCTTGGTTGCGATATAGCTCTTCCCCTGCCGGATATAGCTGATTTCCATATCCACACAGGTCGCTTTCTCAAAGAGTATCTTTTCGAGCGTGGAACCCTGGTTATCATGGACCACGATGGCTCCGTTCTGATACTTGCGGGCATCCAGCATCCACTGGATCATGTCACGGTTGGGAAGATGGGGGTAAGTCACATAGAACGTACCGCCTTTCACCTCGGTCTGGGCCTGCCCTTTGATGTCTATCCCCTGGGCGAACCCGAACTCACAGCCGATAAGCTGGTAACTGTCCTTATACATATCGACCAGCGAGGAAGCGGCAAGATTGCCGATCTTTAAGAATACTGTATATCCAAACATACTGTACTTGATTATTGGTGAATATTCCAGGTTAATTCATTCTGTTCGTCCAGACCCACCTCCAGATTTTTTCCTTTGCACAGCTCTTCATTGATGATAAGCCGCGAAATCGGTCTGCGCAGGTAGTTGCGGATAACCCCGGCAACCTGACGGGCGCCGTATTTGGGAGTGAATCCTTTGTGGGCAAGCATTTTCCGGGCATCGTCACTGATGGTGATACCGATACCTTGCTTGTCCAGCAGTTTCCTGACACTGTTGAACTGTATATCGAATATCTTCAACAGGATGTCTTCACGGATAGGAGAGAACGGAACGATTTCCGACAGACGCGCCAGGAACTCCGGACGGAAATACTGCCCCATCACCTCCATGATCTGGGTGGTAGCCGGCACATTGCCCGATTCCAACTGCTTCGTCAGCCATTCGCTGCCCACATTGGAGGTGAACAGCACGATGGAGTTGGAGAAGTCCCCTTCCTTGCCCAGACGGTCATGCAGTTTCCCTTCATCCATGATTTGCAGGAAAATATCATAGACGGACGGATGCGCTTTCTCTATCTCGTCAAAGAGGACCACCGCATAGGGTTGCTGGCGGATTTTATTCACCAGCATACCGCCCTCCTCATAGCCCACGTATCCCGGAGGCGCCCCGTAAAGCAAGGCGGCGGAGTGCTCCTCCTTGAATTCGGACATATCAAAACGGATCATGGACTTTTCATCGTTGAACAGCGCCTCCGCCAATGCCTTGGCAAGTTCGGTCTTGCCGGTGCCGGTAGGCCCCAGCAGGAAGAAGGAGCCGATGGGCTGGCCCGGCTTGTTCATACCGCTGCGGGATTCAAGAATGGCATCGGTCAGCGTTTTCAGCGCCTGGTCTTGACCGACAACCCGACGGCGCAGGTAGTCTTCCATGTTGAGCAGGCGTTCCTTCTCTTGCGACTGTATCTTGCCGATAGGAATGCCCGTCTTGCTGGCGACAACGGCGGCAACCTCATAAATTCCCACCTCCTCTATGTTCTTTTCCGCAAATGACAGGATGGCGGCCAGTGCGCTCCGCAGGTAAGCCGCCAGCTCTTCATACTCCTGCAATTCATGGATATCCGCCTCATCGGAAACCACGCCCAGAAGGATGGGGCTTAATTTGTTGTGCATCAGGAAAAGCAGCGTTTTCAGCTCTTCCGCCTTTTCTTGAGGAGTTTTTTCCTCCTTTTCTATCTCGTCCAGTCGGGCAAGCAAGGCTTCCGTATCCTTCTTTCCTGTTTCATTGACCATCTTGATGGCCGAAAGTGTCATGTCCAGCAGGCCGATGGCGGAGTCGGGCAAACGGCGGTCTTTCACATACCGCTTGGCAAGGCGCACGCATTCCGCCACGGCATCGTCGCTGATTCCCACCCGGTGGTACTCCACGTATGATTGCCGGACGGAATGCAGCATCTGTATGGCGGACTTCAAGTCAGGCTCATTGACCTGCACCACCTCAAAACGGCGGTTGAACGCATGGTCAGGCTCTATAATCTTACGGTATTCGTCAATGGTGGTGGCGCCGATAACGGTCAGGTCGCCGTGCGACAATTCGGGCTTCAGCACATTGCCGGCGCCGGAATTGCCCTGCCGGCTGTCCAGCAGGATATGAATCTCGTCAATGAACAGGATGGCGTTGTCAATGCCGCGCAACTCTTTCACGATGTTTTTCAAACGGTCCTCTATCTCCCCCTTGTAGGTGGCGCCTGCTATGAGCGAGGCATTGTCAAGCTCAAACACACGGGCTCCCTCCAGGAACGAAGGCACCTTATGGTTGACTATGTTCCATGCAAGCCCGTACACAAGGGCTGTTTTCCCCACCCCGGCGTCACCGACAATCAGCACGTTCGATTTGCTGCGGCTGCCCAGCACCTCCATGACCATGCGGTTCTCCCGGTCACGGTTGATGGTCGGGTAAAGCCTGTCTGCCGCGGTGGCGGTAAGGTCCACGCAATACTTGGTGAGAAAGGAAGTGGAAGAGGAAACGGAACTTTGAATGAAACTCTCCGGCACGTTGCCGGAAACTCCCGCCGGTTCGTTGCCTGTATATATGGAATGGATATCTTTCTCCAGGATAGGGAAAGACCTGAGCTGGTCACTGGAAAAGGCGATGCCCGGTTTCGTCAGTGCCAGCAACACGCAGATGGGATTGATGTCAAACAGCCCCATCTGTATCCGAGCGTCATCGGCGGCACGGAAAACGGCGTCGATCTTCTCCGACGGCTTGATTTCGGCGAACCGGGTGGATTTCGGACATTGTTCGATATGGACATCCGCCCATTCCTCCAGATACCCCAAATCCTTACCTATACTTATTATAAAATCTCTTAGCCCTACATCTTTATGAAGTAGAGCCTTCAACAAATGCGAGGGAGTGTAACACTCGTTCGCATTTTCACGAGCCACTGCAAGTGCTATGTTAAGCGCAATTTTTACAGAATCATCAAGATTAATGAAACCAACTCCTGTATCCATAATCAATAAGATTTAAAAATTGCGCAGGAGAACATTGCAAATATAAGGCAAAAAAATAAGCCCGCCACTTTTCAGGGCAGTTTTTTTTATGTTAACGAACATAATTTTTGAAAAAACCAAAAAATATCGCAAAAAATTTCCCAAAAAACTTTTGTAATTTTTCAGAAAGCTCCATATATTAGCCCCCGGAAATTGAAAGCCAAAGGCGGGGAGGCGCCGAACCGCCGGTAGCCGGAAATTCCGTAATCAACTTTTTTACAAACTTTAAAACTTTGAGAATATGGCATTTAAAGCGTCATTTAAGTTTTCAGACTCAAGAGAGTTTGATGTATTGAGATGGGATGTCAAGTTCAATCGCGATGTGGACCCCAAAGGCCGTCCGGCATCTGACATCTATGGTGGTAAAATCTATGTGGAGGTTGAATCTACTCCCGATACCATTGTGTTGGACAAGATGTTCAAACAGTATCAGCCCGTAAACGGAAACATCGTCTTCAAGAAAGCGGATGAGGATGCCAAGATGAAGGAACTGGTATTTGAGAACGGTTACGTGGTGGAATACGAGGAGGCACTGAATGTGGCCAACCCCTATCCGATGACAATCAAGTTCGCCATTTCCGCACAGACAGTGAAGATGGACGAGGCTACATTTGTACAGGATTGGCCGGAAAACAACTAACGGTTGTTTTCTAATCAAAGTTTTTAAGGTGCCGGAATATACCAATTCCGGTTATTTCGGCACCAAAAAACATACCGACTGGTCGGATTGATTAATTAATTTTCATAGCAAAAGATAGTATGGGAGCAAGTTTTCTGAATTTGGTAACTACCAAGGTGACAGTGAAAGGAGAGGAACAGAAGTTCGTTTCACTGCGGCTTCATCAGCGGTTTAACCGGCATCACGCCTTTACTGTAATTGTGAATTACCTCTCGCCCGGCAATACGTTCAAGCAGACACCTGAAAAATTCATCAATTACATCGGGGAGACTGTCAGCATCTCGTTCGCCCACAAGCAGACGGGCGAAAGTTATGACTTCGAAGGGGTTGTCACACAGGTGGAAATGGTCGGAAGCATGGGTGAGGCGGGCGGAGTGGCCATTCACGGAGCAAGCCCCACGATATTGTATGAGAACAACGGAACGCTCGACTCGTGGATGGACCAGACCCTCTCCGCCATCATAAAGGAGGCGACACAGGAATACGGGAAGGTCCCGCTGGCTTCCAATCCCAAATACTCCGCCAAAATCCCTTATATGGCGCAGTACAACGAGAGCGTCTTCGACTTTATGAACCGGCTCTCCGCCCAATACGGCGAGTGGTTCTATTACGACGGGAAAAAAGTCTATTTCGGCAAACCCGACAAGGACAACACGGAAAAGATCATGTACGATGTGGACCTGGAGGAGGTACGTCTGGTGGCAAATCTGGTGCCGGGCAAATCTGCAAGATACGATTATGTAGCGCAGGAGAACAAACAACATAATGCAGACACGCCCGCCAAACCCGATGGCATGAATGACCTCCAGTCCATTGCGCATGACTGTTCCGAAAAGGCGTATGGGGCCAAGACGACTGCCGCCGCCAATCCGCACATCGCCGACAAGGCAGGGCTGGACGGGCAGATGAAGGTCCTCAAAAATGAGTCCGGCGCCAATTTGTTGAACATAAGGGGCATAGGAAAGACATGCAGAATCCGGATAGGCGAAGTCATTGAGGTCTCTTTCCCCGGTGACATGAACCTGCCGCCCCTGGGAAAATTCCGCATCACCGAAATCACGCACGAGGTGCGCCGTGACGGGCATTATGCCAACACCTTTGTCGGGATTCCTGACGGAACGGTAAACATCCCTGTTCCCGACGCAAAACTCCCGCTGGCATTGCCCGAGCTTGCAACGGTGAAGAAAAATGACGACGAAAAGGAACAGGGACGGGTGAAAGTGAGTTTCGACTGGCAGAAAAACGGGAAAACCACCAACTGGATCAGGGTGCAGAGCCCCAATGCGGGAGTAAGCGACGCCGTATCCAAAAACCGTGGATGGGTGTTTGTTCCCGAAGTCGGTGACCAGGTCATGGTGGGGTACGAACACGGCAATCCGGACCGCCCCTATGTGACCGGAGCCATGTTCCATTCCGCTTCAGGCAAGGGAGGGGACAAGAACAACAAGACCAAAAGCATTATCACGCGCAGCGGAAGCGCCATCGTTTTCGATGATGAGACGGGAAGCATTGTCATCACCGACCAGACGGGAAAACAACTGATCCTGCTGGACGGAAAGGACGCTATTACGATTATGGCGAAAAAGAGCGTAGTCATCACCAACGAGGACAAGTCCGTTATCGTAATGGACGAAAAGTCCATCGGTATGCAGGCGGACACGATTTCCATCGAAGGAAAGAAAAACATTACATTGGTTTCGGGCAAGGAAAGTATGGTATTCAGCAGCGAAAAAAACATCATCAACGGCAGCGCCACCAATATCAAGCTGGAGGCGGCCAAGGAATATGACTTGAATACACAGACCGGAACCATGAAAGGCACGAACCTCACCGTGGAGGGAACGGCAAACATGACCGTAACGGGAGGCATTGTGAAAATTAACTCATAAACGGATTGGATATGGGAGCATCAGCATCTGTAATACAGGAATACTACAAGGCGGTCGATTACTGGGCGGACATAGCCGGAAAGAAAGACTGGAAACTGGCGATATGGATTGTCGGAAGGAACGATGTGGACCTGGTGGACAAGTTCCTGGAGATAGAGCGTTCCCCTGTAGGACAGTTCGATGACATATTTTTCCGTTTCGACACGCCCTACAGAGGCGATGACGACGAATATGCCGCACAGCTCTGGCAGGAGTATGCCGGATGGTTTGAGGAGCAGGCGGAAGAGAAGGATGACATGCTCAAGGCGTTGCGGCACGACGGGTTGCTCAGGACGGAGTACCGCCCCGACACGTCGGCCGAGCCCACGACGGCAAACCTGTGGAAGGAGATGTTGCGCTTCAAGGAGTGCATATCCCGCCTGGAAAATGCCTTCTTCTGCATCTATTTTCCTCCGGAACAATCCGGGGAGTTTCCCCGGACGGAATGGTTCGGACAGGTACTGAAAGAGGGTGTCCCGCAGGGCATCCGTCTGACAACCATTGATTTGAAGAAGGACAGAAATGTCGCTCTGGACGAGTCACCGGAGGTGGTCCACATACGCCCCCGCTTTGACATGGCAGCGGCACTGCATAACCGGATGGCGCGGGCGGATGCCGGCAACGACCTGATCGCGCCGGAGAACCGGTTCAAACAACAGGTGACGGCGGTCATGGACTGCACGCGGAAACAGGATTTGAAACCGCTGGAAAAGGAAATCAGGAAGCTCCTGGATATCGCCGGGGAACTGAAGGATGCGAATATTCGGATATCCGCTCTCTTCATCGCTTCCGAAGCCTGCTATGCTATCCGTGAATACAAAAGCAGCATGAAATACAGCGACAAGACCATCCGCGAAGCGGAAAAGGCGATGAAGGATGGCGAGGCGGCGGGATACAGCTACTGGAAGATGGCTGTTTCCATGAAGGCGGCGATCCTGACGGCAGAAAAGAAACGCGAAGAGGCGGTGGCTTTGTACGAGGGGATAGCCGGGAAGGCTGTCGAACGGAAGGACCCCTATTATGTCATGGAGGGCTACCGGATGTGCGGCTTCCTTCGGTACGAGGAGGGAAAGCTGGAACAGGCGTTCGAATATTTCCTGCTGGCATTGGCGGGAGGAAGCTATCTTTCCGAAGACATCAGACGGGGTTCCACCTTCACCTACGCGGCACACCTGGCGCTCCATACGGGCAGGCAGGTGCGTGCGCCGATTGACATCGAGGTGTTGGAACGCCAGCTTCACGAATGGCTGGGCGAGGACTGGAAGGAACTGGTGGAGAACCCCTCCATGCGGCAGGCGAAAGCCAGAAGAAAAGGGGGTATTTTCAACTGAAAGAGAATTTAATCAACATATAGTTTAAACTTAAATATCGAATTTATGGATCTTGGAAATTACGGAATCGGCGGAAACGAAGTGAAGATTGACGCCTCCGAAGGCATTGCGGAAATTCCACAAAACCGGACATTATTGGTGGAGCAGTTGACTAAAGACGAACCGGTGGCTCCCGAAGTGATCACGGGGCTGACCAATATCGACCAGGTCTTCGCGCATTTCTTACCGGAGATAGATATTGAGTTCACCGATGCGGAAGGTGCTCCCGTGGAGGAAAACTTCCGTTTTCACAATGTGGGGGACTTTTCTGTCAAGAAAATGACGGAACAAAGTCATTTCCTGTCAGGACTGAATACGGAAAAGCAGTTCGCCGACAGGATGGAGAAGTCGTTGCGCTCCAACAAGGTGCTGCAACGGGTATTGGAGAATCCGGCGACACGCGAGGCATTCGTCAATTCGCTTTCTGCCATGCTGGACGATTTAAAGAAAAACGAGAAGTCTAACCCTGCAAATGAATGACAACAGCTATGAGTGAACAGAACACACACAGGGAGGCAGCCGTACAACAACAGCAGGCTGCTGCACAGTCCAGAAACCTGAACGCGGAGCTACAGGTCCTGGCTAAGTTTGGTGGTTTCAATGTCCTGGAATCCTCTGTGGACGGCATACAGAACCTGAACCCGGAGCGCAAGGCGCGCCGTAACATTTTCCTTACAGACCCCGAACGGGCATCTGAACGCAAGGAGCTGGAGAAACGGCTCGAAATGTGGGTGGACATGCTGCAAGGCAACAAGTCCATCAGCGAAATGATTGAACTATGCCAGAAGAAATCGGCGGCCGTCTCCGACCTGCTTTCCCAGAACCAGTTGAAGGCGGTGGAAGAGGTGAAACAATTGGAGAAGTCATACCGTACGGTCATGCTTTTCTACAAGAATACGGATTCCGACAAGATTAAGAACATTTCCATCGTCAATGCTTCCATGGAGCAGCTCACCGACCTGGACAACTCTTTCTTCATCGATGCCATTGCGGACGAGCTGCGTGCCAACTACGACCGTCTGGACCTGCGTACCAATTATTCCTTGCTGGTCATCCCCGGCTACCTGGGTTCCAACAAGGTGATTGAGAAATGGGCGAAGATAGCGCATGACAACAAGGTGATGATTTATACCGACTTCGCCGACCTTGAAAAGCCGGACGATGTCATCGAAATGTTCTTCGACTCCAACCTGTCGGGAGGCGATGTGTACAAGTCCAACGTATGTATGGCCTGCAACTACCTGGTCGGACGTGGACGTTATGCCGAACTGGGCGAGACGGAGGACTTGCTGATTCCGCCTTCCGCGGCACTGGCGGGCAGCGTGTACAAGACGGTGATGGCACAGGTCACCGCCGGCAAGAAATACGGTTCCATGAGCGAGGTGGACGGAGTGGCTTTCAACCTGAAGAAGAGCGAGATTTCCGAACTGGAGAAGATTGGTCTGATTCCCATGGTGAAGGAATACGGCAAGGTGATGGCGTTTTCGGCCAAGACATTGTTCAACGGCGATAACCTGGGCTTGCAGACCTATTCGGTGGTACGCGTGTTCGATTGGGTGACCAAGGTATTGATGGACTTCCTCAACCGGCGCGCTTTCGAGAACTGGAACAGCAAGGCAGAGAGGGATTTGCGTGGACAAATCAGCAAGTTCCTGGACAGCATCCAGGGTCCCGGACGCCTGATTGAAAAATTCAAGATTCTCCGCTTCGAGCGTGACCCGAAACAGAAAGACCGCATTTTCCTCGACATTCACCTGACTCCTTACTTCCCGGCAAAGAGTTTTGTCATCAAGCTGGAAGGCACCAAGGGGGATGACGAGAATGACTGGAACAGCGATTATGCACAGGATGCATAAGCAATCCCTTTTCTGAAACAGCCGGAGAACTCCGGTTAACCTCTCCGGCTGTTTCCTTTCTTTACTTTTCTAAACCGTTCTCACTATGTCAGATGTGTTGAAAAATATAGCTGATGCCGTTGACAACAACAGCACCAGACGGGGATTCTCCGACCTTTTCGCCGACTCAAAGGCTGCCCTGGACAAGCTCCAGGCGGGACTGGGCGGACTGCTCCCATCCATGCCGGGCATGCCCGTAGCCAAGTTCGGCGACCTTGCCATAGGGATAGACATGCACCCTACGGTCACACCGCCGTCACCCGTCATGCCCGTGCCGCATGTGGGGAAAGTATATGACCTCATGGCGGACATCATGGCAGGCATCGCCGCCGCCATGCCGCCCGTCACCGAAGGGGTGGCGGGAGTGGCGTGCAGCATTCTCAAGGGGATGGCACCTACGGTGAAGGTGCATAACCAGTGGATTGCGCAGGCGGGCATAGGCATCGTGCACCTGCCCGCATTCGTCCTGCACCCGGCACCGCTGGTCAGCGGCATGTCCGAGTCGGAGATGTGGATGGGCAGCGCGACCGTGCTGGCGGACGGTGCCCCCTGCTCCACGCTGACACATCCGGCGCTCTCCTGCAACCTGGTCGGCATCCCGACCATTCCTCGCAAGGGAAAGCCCAAGAAGGTGAGCAAGGCGTTGCTGGCACCCACATCCATGCTCTCCACCATCACCTCTGTAGGCAAACCGGTGCTCGTGGGCGGGCCGCCCACCATCGACATGTTCGCGCTGGCAATGAAGTTCGGGCTCAAGGGGCTGGGAAAAATGTGGAAGAAACTGGGCGACAAGTTCCAGGACCTGATTGACAGACTGAGAAAGAAAGGAAAGAATCGGCTGGCGGACATTCTCCAGCCCATCAAATGCAAGACATTCGGCGAGCCGGTCGATGCGGCAACAGGCAGGGTGTACCACACCAACGTGGATTTCGAGCTGCCAGGCCCCATCCCCATCGTTTGGGAACGCACCTATTACAGCGATGCCGCCGTGGACGGTCCGTTGGGCTACAACTGGCACCACAGTTACAACCTGGGCATCCGGCGGCTGGAAGAAGGGGCTTTCCTCTTCCGCCATGCTGACGGACGGGAGTCCTTCCTGCCCGTGCTGGAACCGGGAAACTCCTATTTTGACCGCAAGGAACAATTGCTCTGGACGCTTGACGGGCAGGGTTATCTGCTGACCGACATCCGGGGACTGCAATACCGGTTCGACGGACCGGAGAACCGCTTCGGCTACCGCATGGTGTCGGGCATATCCACCAAAGACAGGTTCCGCATCCGTTTCGAATACGCTCCGGCTGGAAAACTGGCGGGAATCGTATCTTCTCGGGGGGAACGCTTGAAAGTGGAAACCGACGGATTGGGACGGGTATGCTGTGTGTCCATGAAGCAGGACGGTGAGGAAACCAGGCTTGTCCGCTATCGTTATGACGACCGGGGCGACATGGTGGAGACCACCGACGCGCTGGATGTCAGCAAACATTTCGTCTATACCGACGGGCATCTGCTGGTACAGCTGACCAATCAGGGAGGCATGTCCTTCCATTGGGAATACGAGGGCAAAGGTGAGAACGCCCGTTGTGTGCATACATGGGGGGACGGCGGCGTCATGGAGTACTTCATCCGCTACAGCAAAGGCTACACCCATATCCGTAACGGGGAAGGTGCCGAAACCGAATACCATTACGGGGAGGACAAGCTCATCTACAAGATAGTGGATGCCAATGGGGGAATCACACGCCAGCAGTACAACGGATATCAGGAACTGGAGGTCACGGTCAACCCCGAAGGCTATACCCGCAAGACTTCCTACAACGAGTCCGGCCAACCCGTCCGGATAACGGACGAGAACGGCGAGGATACGTTCCTAAGCTACGACGGAAACCGCAACCTCGTCCTGCTCTGCACGCCGGGAGGGAAACAGCTCTCTTGGGATTACGACGGGATGGACCGTGTCGTCAGCCGCACCACGCTCAGCGGGGAGACTGTGAAATACACTTACGAGGGAGGCGTATTGCATACCATTACCGACGGACAGGGACGCGTCTATACCCTCACCTTCAACGACCGCTACGACCTCGAACTGCTGCGGTTCCCCAACGGCCTGTTCCGCAGGTGGGAATACGACGGCAGGGGCAGGCTCGTACTGGCGGTGGATGTCAAAGGCAATGCCACCCGGTACGCCTATGACTGGGCGGACAACCTGATACGGCTGGAGGAACCGGACGGCAACGTGCACCGGTTCGAGTACGACGCCATGGGGAACATGGTACATGCTGCGGACAACATCCGTGAAGTGAAGTTCACCTATGGGGCGTTGGGAGTATTGAAAAGCCGTGAGCAGGAACGCCACCGGATCACATTCGGCTACAACAGCGAGTTGCAGCTCCGGCGCATCGGCAACGAGGCGGGTGACAACTATTTCTTCGAGCTGGACGGGCTGGGACAGGTAGTTACGGAAATCGGTTTCGACGGGCTGCGACGCGAATATGAGCGCGACGGTGCCGGACGTGTCACACGGGTAAACCGTCCCGGGGACAAATGGACGGAATACCTGTATGACGGGCTGGACAACATCCTGAAGGAAGAACAGTACGATGGTGAGGTATCCCTCTACACGTATGACAAGGACGGTATGCTTGTCAAGGCGGAAAACAGCGAGAACTTGCTGGAGTTCACCCGTGACAGGAAGACGGGACAGATTATAGAGGAGAAACAGGGAGAATATACCGTCAACCGCACGTACGACAGCGAGGGTAACTGTACCCGTATCACCAGCAGCCTGGGAGCGGACATCCGCCATACGTACGACCGGGAAGGCAACTTGCAGACCATGCAGGCGGGCGAGAGCTGGCAGGCGTCATGGGTACGTGACAATACCGGGCTGGAGGTGCAGCGCACCTTTTCCGGCGGTGTGACTGTCAGGACGGAACGTGACTGCTTCGGCAGGGAGGTACACAAGTCGGTACGGTCGGGCGGCATAGAGCAAGGCGCCTACCGCTACCAATGGGGCATCGCCAACCGCCTGCTCTCCAAGGAGAACGAGCTGACGGGTACCGTCACACGTTACGACTATGACCGTTTCGACTTCCTTATCCGGCAGGAGACCATACAAGGTTCGGAAACGGATGTGATTTACCGTACACCGGACTTCGTGGGTAACCTCTTTGAGACACCGGACAAGAAAGACCGCAAATACGGTGCCGGGGGAAAACTTTTGGAAGACCCGGATTGTTTCTATCATTACGATGACGAGGGGAACCTCATTTTTCGTGAGTTCAAGCGGTTACAGGAAACGGGCGTAACGTTCGACCGCAAACGCATGGAGAAGGAACGGGGCATCCGTTGCTTGGCAACGGGAACGGGATGGCTGTACGAGTGGAGTTCCAATGGGATGCTGAAGAAGGTGATACGTCCGGACGGAAGACCGGTGGAGTTCCGGTACGATGCGTTGGGACGACGCACGGCTAAGCAGTATTTCGGAAAGCTCACACGTTGGGTATGGGACGGGAATGTGCCCATACATGAATGGAGCTACAAAGTCACCGATAGGCAACCGAATGAAGAGGAAAATACTCCATCAAAAGAACCGATAGAGGATATTACCACGTGGGTATTTGAGACAGGCACGTTTGTGCCAACGGCGAAAATACAGGACGGTAAGCAATATTCCATTGTATCTGACTATTTAGGTACGCCCATTCAGATGTACGATGAACAGGGGAACAAAACTTGGGATTGTACTTTAGATATTTATGGAAAAGTACTTGCCATTGATAAAGGAGAGGAGTTTGACTGCCCATTCAGATTTCAAGGGCAGTATGCAGATAAAGAAACGGGACTATACTATAATAGATTTAGGTATTATGATAGTCTTATGAGTTGTTACTTATCTCAAGATCCTATAAGATTAGCAGGAAGTAATCTAACATTCTATGAATATGTTCATAATACCAATGTTTGGATAGATGTTTTAGGATTAAGACCATTAGGACACGGAGTTGGAGATGTTGGAGAAAAGGCTGTAATTAAAGTTTTAAAAAATCAAGGCTATGATATTATGGATGTAAAATATGGTTCAAATAATGGAATAGACATCCTTGCTCACAATCCAACAACAGGAAAGTATGACATATTTGAAGTTAAATCTTCTATGAAAGGTAATTTTACATTTTCTGAAGATCAGTTAAATCCTGATTTTTTTGTAAGTACCAGATTAGAAAATGCTATGTATCACCAAAAGATAACTCAAGAAAAATATAATGAAATTATTGCAAATTTGGGCGATAAAAAAGTTGCATATGTAAATGTGAAACGAGCTAGCAATAAAAAATTATATGCAGATAGTATTAATTTTAAAGATTGGGATACAGAAGCAAAAAAAATAACAGGAGGACATCATTGATGAAAAAAAACACATTTGATACAGTCGTCAACAAATATATAAAATATTCAATTGATGACGTTAAATATTTAAACGAATTTTACAATAACTCTTCAGTCAGCATGAAAGATTATTACCAATGGAGAACTGCTAGTATGACTTGTTTTAGAATGCACTTTTTTTCATTTTGGTATGATCCCAATAAAGATAATTTTGAAGGAATCATAAATGCATTTACAATGGCATATTTAGCTCAGATTATGTATTTATTCGATAAAGAAAAAAAATTCTTTCAAAATCTGGCAGTAGGAGTTCCTTTATTTCTAGCAATCCTTTCTTTTGGAAAAGAAAAAGAAATAGATTTAATGTTTCAAGCAATAATTAATTTAATAAATGATGAAATAAAAAAAGGGAGAACAATATATCATCAAGATAAAACCTTACAAGAAGCATTTATATTGTATGATTTATATAATAATAAAAAAGAACATCATATTTGGCAACCATATGTAAATAAGCCATTAGACTATAATTATCAAAATGCAATGAATGTTATTCTTTCTGATAACGAGAATGAGGTTAATAATGCTCTTGCTGATATGATGAAGTATCATAGAAAAAAAGCGCATACAGAATCATTTGCTACTAATGAATTTTATTCAATAGAGTGGCGTGTATTTCCGATAGAAATCATTGCACTTATACGCTACCGTTATTTAAAAGGCAAATCTATTAATTTCATAAATCATGAAGTCTTATCAAAATTCATACCATATTTGCAACAGAAAGAATATCATTTGTTACCTATTCTTGAAAAGACAAGGAATGATATTTACAAATTATTCTTAACAAATCAACATCTAACTGAATAACCTTTATCGAATTTGTTCTCTTCTTTCTTTCCTTAAAGTATAACTAAAAGGGTAAAAAAGATAAACATTTCTCTTGAAACTAATTTAATTTATAGCTGATATATTAATAAATAATCCTATCAATTCAGTCCCTACGGATTTATAATCCGTAGGTTATAAACATTAGAATTCGTAATCTCTGAATTACTTTTTGAATGTATATGGAGATAAGCAGGATTCAAATCTTTATAAATTTGCAATTGCTTGCTTTTTTAGTAAACTTTAAATAGGAAAGGGATAGAATATACTTCAAACTGTCCAAGAACTCTTATCGAACACATAGCATAGTATGTATAAACAGGATATGAATTTTTGGACAGCTTTTTATATCTATAAAAATAACACCAAGGCTGTAAAAGCATTACCCCACATCACTCAATTCATGGTCCAAATCAAACCTCAGCACATAAAAAACGCCATTTTCCACATAACCAAAACATCTGTTCCGCTGAGTGATTCTGAACTTCTTAATGCCTTTCTTCCATTGCTCATCTGAAAAATAACGCTTGCTTTTCTTATTCTTATTATACGTTTTGTAATCCAATCCTTTGTCCGTTGCTATGGCATTCCAATCCAATTCTTCAAATTTGCAGAATGAATCTATAAACTCGTTTTGGTTCTCATTGTCAATAAGGGAAAATCCATGAGTGTCATCTATAAAGCTGAAATCAAGTTTCCTTCCGCTGAAACGGGTCGTGATATACTTCTTGAGAGGTAATTCTCCCCTTTCAAACAAGATGGCATACAACTGCTTCTCCTTCCATATATTCCCCACCGGAATAGCAACTCCGTCTTTGGTTACAACAACCGGATGCTTCTCATACAAGGAGCGTATAAACGACAGAAGACAGGCCGCGCGGGCGGTAGCTTCGGAAACGGAACTGCCGGACACATCCGCTTTATCTGCCAGGTAATCATTGATAGTTCTAAAACATAAGCCTAATAATCATAACTTTTTTAAAACCGGGTTTGTCGCTTCCGTTTTTTAAATTACCTTTGTAGTTACTTAGTATAAATGAAACATATTCAATGATTAACAGCATATTATTAACTGATTTTACAGGCTTTGCAAATACCCGGTTTGATTTCACCAAAGGGATAAACGTCCTTATTGGCAAGAATGGTACGGGCAAGACGCACGTTCTCAAATGCTTGGCGGCAACTTTGCAGGCACGCCATGACTTCCTCGGCAAGAACTCAGCTTCCAAGGAACAGTTTGAGTATATCTTGGCGGAAGACATGATATTTTATTTCAAGCCGGATGTCATAGGCAACCTGGTCAACAAGGGAGTGCCTTCAGGCAGGGCAAACATTACAGTCACGATAGACGGCAAACTGTTGCAATACAGCTTCTCATCCGCTTCCAAAACAACTGTAAAATTAGAAACGGATGAAAAGTGGGACGACCGCCACTTTATCTATATCCCCCCACGTGAGATGTTCTCTTTGTTCGAAGGCTTTATCGGTTTGAGCAGTAAGCGTGAAATCTCATTTGACCAAACGTATATCAACCTGGCACACGCGTTGTCACTCCCCATATTGCGTGAGTCGGAAGACAATCCGTTAAAACCGGCTATCGAGTTGCTGGAGCAGGAATTGCAGTTCAAGGTTTTGCAGATGAACGGACGTTTCTATATACAGACAGAAAAAGGGAACATGGAAGCGCACCTGGTAGCCGAAGGACTCCGCAAGCTGGCTTCCATCTTGTACCTCATACTGAATGGGGAAATCAATACGGACACCATCCTGTTCTGGGACGAACCCGAAGCCAACCTGAATCCGGCTCTTGTGAAAGTCGTGGCAAAGTTTATCCGTGTGCTTCAGGAATGCGGCTTGCAGATTTTCGTCGCCACTCACGACTACCTGCTTACACACACGCTTTCTCTCTATTCCGAATATAAGGAACACACCAACATATCCGTCAAGTTCTTCGGCTTGAAAAAAGAGGATAAGGGAATCATTGTGGAGGAAAGCGAAACCTTGGCGGGCATACGGAACAATCCGATACTGGATGAATATGCGGCTTTTTACGATTTGGAACAGCAATTCATCAACAGCTATGAGTAATTTTCAGGAAAGCGGCATAAACTCCAGCCCATCCCCAGCGAATTTACAATCAGCTGGTTATAAACATTAGACCAAGGTTGCAATAATATTATCCCACATCGCTTAGCTCATGGTCCAAATCAAACCTCAACACATAAAAAATACCATTATCCACATAACCAAAACACCTGTTCCGTTGAGTAATCTTGAACTTCTTAATGCCTTTCTTCCATAGGTCATCTGAAAAGTAACGCTTGCTTTTCTTATTCTTATTATACGTTTTGTAATCCAATCCTTTGTCCGTTGCTATGGCATTCCAATCCAATTCTTCAAATTTGCAGAATGAATCTATAAACTCGTTTTGGTTCTCATTGTCAATAAGGGAAAATCCATGAGTGTCATCTATAAAGCTGAAATCAAGTTTCCTTCCGCTGAAACGGGTCGTGATATACTTCTTGAGAGGTAATTCTCCCCTTTCAAACAAGATGGCATACAACTGCTTCTCCTTCCATATATTCCCCACCGGAATAGCAACTCCGTCTTTGGTTACAACAACCGGATGCTTCTCATACAAGGAGCGTATAAACGACAGAAGGCAGACCGCACGGACGGTGGCTTCGGCAACGGAACTACCGGATACATCTGCTTCATCTGCCAGATAATGTGCATTCAAATCCTGCTGGGGTGCATCGTCCCAAAACGGATTACAGATGGCACGTGCTAATGTACTCTTGTACCGTTTCGCTTCGTCTATGATACGGGCTTCCGGTGCTGTCAGCAAATCGTGAAGAGTCTTGTCGGGAGTGGCTTGTGCCCCGTAAAAACTTCCTTGCTTGAACAGATACCCCACTCCGAACGAACGGGCATCCTGCAATGCTTTGTAAAAAGGAGGCATTCCGTTCTTCCAGAAATCCTGGCTGTCATGAAACTGTCCGCTCAATGACAACTCGTTGATAATGATACCGTCCATAATCTTATAGCTTCAAAATAGCATCCAGGTCAATATCAAACTGCTCGAACATCCCTGGGATATACGACCGGATTCCTCCTTGGGGAGTAAATTCCACACGTTCGGCACGTGTCAGTCCGTTCCCGTCCTGCCTGAAATTATATACGGAGACATCGGACAAAGCCAACTTTTCCTGGCTAATCAGACGCCGGATACCGTTGAAGAGGTGGTCGCTATGGCTTTCTATGATAATTTGCACACCGGCTTTCGCCACTTTCGCCATAAAATCAATCAAGTCGGCTTGCGCTTTGGGGTGCAGATGGATTTCCGGATTTTCCGTAATCACCATACCGCCTCTCGGAGTGGCAAAACAGGCAATGATGACCTCCGTAATAAAACTCACTCCAGTACCGACATGATAAGGGAAAAGCTGTTTGCCGCTACGCGTTTCATACTTCACATAGTGATTGTTTCCTACTGTTTCCACCACCAACCGATAGCCGGTCAGTTTATCCAGTTGGTGATTTACCTGCCCTTCCAAGGTTTGAGTACCGGGAGCCAGAATCAAAGCGGCATCCAGTGGCTCCAGACGGTGCTTGGCATAATAGTCAATCACAAATTCTCCGTTACGTCCCAGTTTGTTTTCCGAATCGGGATTGATGGGTTGCGCGTATGCGCCACCGGGACGTGTGGCAGGCAGATACAGCAGGTTATCACTTCCGAGGATTCCCAATAAATCCGAAGACGCGTCAGCCGATTGTTCCACAAGAGTGGTTTGGTAAGAGTCATCTCCTGGAGTAAAACAAAGCACGGTCGGTTCTTCACCATTATACGAAATACCGATTTCGTATGACTTGGCGTTGGTTACAAAGTTCCTTACGTCATTGAAGTTCGACGCTTCTGTCCTTCGGTTCTTCAAACCATGTTTCCCTTTTTTCTCCGTCACGTTATCCGAAGCGGTCAGCAGGGCTTGCAATACGGTAGATTTTCCCGATGAATTCGGACCGGCGAACAAGTTCAGAGGTTTTAACTCCAACGAACAATCTGTTAGACATTTATAATTGTTTATGGTCAAATTGTTTAGCATAAATTCAATTCATGAATAAGTCGGTTGATAATTTCATAACGCTTTTCAGTCTGCTTGCCGCTATCCACAGAACGGGTAAGGGATTCCAAATAGGCAGCGTCACATATTAATTGCATATAAACTTCCTGAATCTGACAATGGAGCTGCTCCCCTTCTCCATTCAGCCTGGACAGGAGGTAGCTGAAACTCTCAAAAAAAGCCATGTTTATCGGTCGTTTCTTACCGGGTGACGAAGGCAGCCGGAAGCCACCTGACGGAAGCAGCCGTATGGCAAGTTCCATGGCACGGGTAAATCGGGTGTCCAGCTCTTTGAACAAACCGTTTTCCGGCTCCAACCGGTTGAGAAAACGCATCGTTTTCCCTAAAAAATCCTCCACATTACTTCGATAGTCCAAAGGCCCGTCAGTGTCAGGGTCTATGGTGACATGCTGCTGCCACAGATAAAAAGCCACAAACCGGAGTACCAGATACCTGTCTTTCATATGATTGGCGGGAATGGAATGCTCCGTGGCTTCAACAAAGGCCTCCTTTTCAGCCAGCCGGTTAATCAGTTCCGTGGCATTGCCTTGATAAAGTGCATTACGCATTTCCTGGTTGTTTAGCCGCGTCCCGCCCCGGTTCACCCGGTCGAACAAATCAAAAGTGACCCGGTCGCTGGTGGGAGCCTTAATCACATGCAAGGTCAGGGAGCAGTCCTCTATCTTATTTTGCTCCAATGGAGTCAGTTTGTCAAACCGGGAACCATTCTTGTCCTTCAGGATGGTGAGTTTCTCCAGAGCAAATTCATTATTGATAAAACTGAACAATGTACTCAGGCGCTGTTTGCCGTCCACAATGACATACACTCCCTTTTCATCCTCCTTCACGTAAATCAGAGGCAGGGGAATACCCATCAGTATGGATTCTATCAGTTCGCTTTTCTGTTTAGGTTTCCATACCAGCCCTCGCTGGAAATCGGGAGTCAGATTCAACATCGGAGGAGTCTTTTCCCATTTCCGCTTCAGCTGAAACACGGAAGCCGAATCGCGGGCTATATTCAGCACGGCGTCCGGGTATACGGTATCCGGCTCATAACTCTGCTGGTTGGAAGCCGTCCGCATGGTATATTCTCCTTCAAAGTCCATAAATTCCTTTCTTTCTTCTTATTAATGCAAAGATACAATGTTTTTCCGACACATAATCCAAATCAATCTAAAAAACATTCCCACCCTTGTCGGATGTAATCAATACATAAACCTCAGTGTCTTCCCCATTCAAGATTCATACTTAGTTGCTCTCTGTTTTGCTAAATTCATATTTTCACCTCAAAAAATGACACTTCTATTTCTTTTCGTAGATTAAAAGGAATATATTTGCAGACAGACCGTTTGGTCTATTTTGTTTATGAAAAAATAGATATGAAACATTTAGCGGAAAAAATAAAAGAATTAATGGCTGCATTCAGCCGTAGTCACTACGAGTATATGATGTTTGAAGAATACGGAATGCCCGATTTTTCTAAATTGTCCGAAGAAGAACGTCTTGATTATGAAATGGACGAACAAGAAAGAAAGGATTCCCTAATCTACATGGCAAAAAAATTGCGTCCTTTAGTACAAGCGTATATTGAAGCGAAGCACCTTCCGGATTATTATAATTCTTTTCTAACAGAAATTACACCATTCTACGAAAAAGAAAGAATGCTACGTGGTACAGAAGACATGGATAGCGAACTGATATTTGCTTATAGAAAATTTTTGAACGCGTTCGATGATTTCAGCATTACAGGTGCTCATAAAGAATTTGAAATCCTGGAGAATATTTTAAACAGTACGGCTACGTTACTTGCAGACTTTGACATACAACCAAAATCCGAACCGGAGGTGTACAAACCTATGATTAATATCTGCAAAACAGCATTTCCTGATAATAAATCTTGCAGTTTCAAATTTCAGAAAACAGCCAAATGCTATAATCCGGATATATTAATACCTTCATTGGAATGCGCAATCGAATTTAAATATGTAAAGGATGAAAAAGAACTCAACAGGACCATGGATGAGATTTTAGCTGATGTCGAAGGTTATAAAGGAAATCCTTCATATTCTGTCTTCTATTCTGTCTTTTATGCAGTAGGTTCCTTTTGTTCACCCCAAAGATTCAATTGCATGTGGGAGGAAAAGCATTTTCCGGACAACTGGAAAGGTATTTATGTCCAAGGCAAATGAGGTACGACCTTCGTTAGGTCATCTCATTTAGAAACACTATATTTGCACATGGTCTATATAACAACGATATGAGTAGAATCAAGATTAAGAATTTCGGTCCGCTCAAGGAAACGGTCTCCGCAATGGACGGATGGATTGACATAGAAAAAGTGACTGTTTTTACCGGCAACCAGGGTAGCGGTAAAAGTACGGTTGCCAAATTGGTTTCCACCTTTACATGGATGGAAAAGGTTTTGACGCGGGGGGATTTCAAGGAGAAAGAATTTACCGCGGCCAAGTTTAAGAACAAATATTGCGGCTATCACCGTATTTCCAATTATTTCATAAAGGAACGGACTGAAATTTCCTACGAAGGGGATTCCTATAAGTTCACCTATACCAGACAAGGCGAACTTATCATAGAAAAAAAAGACGGTACATTGAACAAATATGCCCTTCCTCAAATCATGTATGTTCCCGCTGAACGAAACTTCATCAGCATGGTCAACAAACCGAATTTGATTAAGGACTTGCCGGATGCTTTGCTGGTATTTCTGACGGAATATAACAACGCCAAACAACTCATCAAGGGTAGTCTGGAACTGCCTATCAACCATGCGCAGCTGGAATACAACAAGCAAAACGACATTGTCTATGTCAAAGGCGAGGATTACAAAGTGAAGCTGATGGAGGCTTCCAGCGGATTCCAGTCCATAGTACCGCTTTATCTGGTTTCTCTGCATTTGTCCGAATCTGTAAAAAGCCAGGCAAACAATGCCCAAAAGATGAGTAGCGATGAAGCGAAACGCTTCGAAGCGGAAGTGGCGAATATATGGAATATACCGAATCTTACAGACGAGCAACGGAGAATCGCCCTTTCAGCCGTTTCTGCCAGATTCAACAAGTCGGCGTTTGTCAACATCGTGGAGGAACCGGAACAAAACCTTTATCCGGAATCGCAATGGATGATAATGAAACAATTGCTGGCTTTCAACAATTCGTTAGAGGCAAACCGTCTGGTCGTTACAACGCATAGTCCGTACCTCATCAACAGCCTGACCATCGCTGTCAAAACCGGTATGTTGTTGGCTTCTGGCAATCTTTCCGATGAGGCACGACAAAGAATAGGTACTATTTATCCTATAGAAGCCGCCATACATCCTGACGAAATCGCTATTTACGAATTCAATGAAGTGGAAGGAACGGCAACCGTATTGGACACATATCATGGACTGCCTTCCGATGAAAACTTCCTCAATAGGATGCTGGAGAAAACAAACGAGGATTTTGCCGAATTACTGGAAATACAACAAGAGTATGATTGACTTTTTCCCTACAGAACATATTTCCTCCTCATGCAAACGCAAATTCGGTATATGTGACCGGCCCGCTCCGGCTGCCGAAAAAGCATACATCGCTGAAAAACAGGGACAGGATTGGATTGCGGCAGTGGACAATCACTACCGGCTTAAAGTAAATTTTGTACCGGTTGACCATTGCATTGAATTACGCAAGGCGGACGGAAAGATGGATAATCGCTGTGACGGCTGTCTGTTTTATGAAGACACGATCATATTTGTGGAACTGAAACAAAGAAAAAGCAAAGGCAGCCAGTGGATAAAGGATGGTGAACAACAGTTACGTTCTACCATTGGCTATTTTGAGCAACAGGAAGAGGCACGGAACTTTCCTATAAAGAAAGCCTGCATAGCCAATAGCGAAAGACCTTTGTTCAGAACGGGCCAGGCGGTACGGATGGAACGCTTTTTCTTGGAAACAAATTATATATTGAGAATCGAAAATAGAATAAATATCGAATAATTGGTTGACCTTGCAGTGATTTTCGGCGAAAAACGGAACTCGGGTACGAAAGCCGATGCCTACATTTGCACTGTTAACAAGATGTTTCACTTAATACCAATTTATTTATGGACAATATCCAAAAAATCAAGTTGCTGAATGAGCTGATGTCCAAGGCAACCCCGCAAAATGTAGATTTCACCCCGCACAATGGCAATTATTGTGTGACACTGCTGGCTACGCAACCCATTCACACTTGGGGATGGCAAAAACGTAATTTCAAAATCAAGGGTCGCCTGGAAGAGGGCAAGACAATCTCCGCCGACTTGATAGTGGAAAATGAAATGCTTTTTGGTGTGGCAGACCTGCCGTATGTGGCACACGAGGGCGACCGTACCCCTATCTTCAAGATTATCCGTGCTTCCATCTTCTGCGCTTATGGAGCCTTGCAGCTTACGGAACTGCATCGGGGTATGCGGAAAATAGCCTGCACGGACTACCCTTTCAAAAAAGCGGATAAGGAAGAACAGATAACGGCGGAAGTCAAGTTTATGAAGAAACTGGCTTCAAGGATGACTGTCCCTGAACATTGTATAAGCGGACGCCCGGTAGTAACCCATCTTACGTCCACCCGCTTGAGAGACGTCATATTGTATAACAAAGAATATGAGCCGGCATTATATGAAAAGATGAAAGGTTCCATTGAGGCGTTATCCCCTTTCATCCCGGCAAAGGACAACGCGGACAATGCGCTTCCTGATGTATTTATCTCCCGCCAAGATTGGGAAAATCCCCGTGACACCTTTGACCATCAGGTGGTCATACTCAACGCCAAAAGCAAAAAGAAGCAACAATTCTGGTGGGATTACCTGAAACTCAATATTTTTTTGAGTGACTTGGAGTATAAATTCGGTTACTATGTATTAATGAACCGCTGGCAGGTTCCGGTAATTCAAAAGTGGATTGCCGAATACCACGAAAAAGGTTATTTCGAATCCCAACGGGCAAAAGACTACCTTCTTTTTTATTTGAAAGCCAGCGAAAAAGCACCGGTTCGTGTCTTAAACTCCATGGGAGTACAGGTTAAAGTTAAAATGACTCCAAGATAAATTTGATAAATCAGCACTTGTCAAAAGGGAAGGATGAAATGTTTATTAACATAGAGTTTCATCTTTCCCTTTGTTTTTATTCCGAATGTTTATATTTTTGCAATAAATACCGACTGGACGGTTTAAATGAAAAAAATTATGATATACAAAACTTGTGCTAAGGAATTGGTCATACCGCTGATTGCAGCAATACCTGAAATTGTCGCAGTTATGTTCGTTGATGTTCATTCAACGGATTGACAACAGGCATGATTCAGTTTTCAAATTTTAGATGAAAACAAAATTACGCAGAAGAGTCATAATTTTGGGAGTAGTAAGTTAAAAAAGGCATAGAGAATCATCTCATACAATAAATTCCACTTTTCGTTTGAGTTCTTCTCTACGCCTGAATAAAATCCGATTAGTCGGTTTTTATTAAAAGCAAATGTAACAAAAAAAAATAAGACCCCCATATTGCCTGAAGCAAAACTGTCTAAAATAATGGAATTGATTTAAGTATCATACTGTTAACGTATGTAGTTTAACTCTTATTCGCTTTAAACTAAGTATGCAAAAAAGATTGAATATTCAGCCAAATGTTCTATTTTTGTTTTTAAAATACATATTTATGAAAGGAACAAAAGGAACAGAAACAAAAGCGTTAATAAGGGAGACCGCATTCAAGTTGTTTCTGACAAAGGAGTATAATATGGTCCCCTTGAAAGATATTGAACAAAGTCTCAACCTGTCAAGAGGTTGTATGTCCTATCATTATCCGACCAAACAAGAATTGTTTATGGATGTGATTGATCAATATATCTTGAGAAAACAAGATGTAGATAATAAAATGCAAAATTCCGAAAGTCTATCACTGCATGATTTTATCAACTATTACATTGACAATGTAAAACGTACAATGGACTATCTATACCAGTTCATATTGCCGAACGCTAATACCAACGGAACAAGGGCTTATATGAGTCTGATATTACAGGCGGAAAAATTTTATCCAAACTTTACAAAGGAAACAACGATAGTTACCCAAAAAGAGCTATTACTATGGGAAAGGATATTGAAACATGCACAAGAGAAAGGAGAAATTGGAACTCAATACAATTGCAAAAATATCGCCAAGCAGTTCAAATACGTATATTTTGGACAATCTTATAATGATGCATTGGTAAATGGATTGAATATTCCCCTGTTAAAGGAACAGTTTATGTTTATATATAGTTTAATTAAAATATGATTTAAAATGTCAAAGGAAGTTTTTATAACAACAGTAACCTCTTACTTCCCAAACTCTCCGATAGATAATAATTCTATGGAAGATTATTTAGGGTTAATCTCTGGAGTACATTCTCGTGTCAAAAATATTGTACTCAGACAAAATGGAATAAAACAACGTTTTTATGCCGTCAACACAAAGCAGGAAATGACGCATACGAATGCGGAACTGGCACAACTGTCGATACAGAAACTTTTGACAGAAGCTTTATTACCTCTGCAAGAATTAGAACTTTTAGCATGTGCAACTGCTAGCCCAGACCAAGTGCTGCCTTCACATGCCTCCATGGTACATGGTTTGCTAAAAAATGCTCCTATGGAAATATTTTCAGCATCCGGCATCTGTTTGTCATGCGTTCAAGCATTCAAGATTGCATATCTAAGCATTTTAGCGGGTGATAAGCGTAATGCTGTTTGTAGTTGTTCCGAGTTGGCATCAGCGGGGTTGCTTTCCAAAAATTTTGATGTTGAATACGAAAAATGCGCTAATCTTGGAATACAACCATACATGGCATTGGAAAAAGATTTTCTACGCTTTATGCTGAGTGATGGTGCCAGTGCGGTATTATTACAGGATAATCCGGGCAAAGGAAAAGCTCTACATATTGAATGGGTGGAAATGACTTCGTATGCCAATGAATTGCCGACATGTATGTTTATGGGAGCGGAAAAAGAAAAAAACGGAGAATTGAAAAGTTGGAAAAGTTTCAGTAGTCAGGAATTGACAGACCGCTCACTTTTTACTGTAAAGCAAGATATTAAATTACTGGAAAAGAATGCCGTCCCATATTGGGCGAAACACATAAAATATTGTCTTGAAAAATACAATGTGGCACCGGAATCCATTTCTTATGTATTGCCCCATGTTTCCTCCATGTTTTTTTATGATAAGATAATAAATGAATTAAAAGGGATTGGAATCGGAATTGACGAAAGCAAGTGGTTTACCAACCTGTCCAAAGTAGGCAATATAGCCTCTGCCGCCATCTTCGCCATATTGGATGAATTCTGGAAAACACACGAACTGAAGTCCGGTGAAAAAATTCTGTTGCTTGTTCCTGAAAGCGGACGCTTCTCCTATGGAACTGTGTTATTAAGTGTAGTTTAAGTGTTTAAGTTTGGAAATAAGCAATAAATAGCTTAATTTTGCAAAACTAACAGGTAAAATAGTATAGTATCATATACATCTTTCAAACGAAAAGTGGAAAATTTCAAAGAGAGAAGATGGGATATGACAGCTTGCGCTATATCAAAACATATAGCACGGGTGCGTCGACTTCATCTCTAGGCTTTTCCACTGCCACGTTTGGGTTGTTGATTGCATCTGTGCTATTTTTTATATAATGCAGGTGTGATATGGATCCAAACTTGAAACAGCGGATAATTGACGAGGCGTATGTACTGTTCCTTACCAAAGGCATGAAACAGACTTCATTTTGCGATGTGGCGGCAGCCGTGCATAAGTCCAAAGGAGCGGTCATGCACTATTTTTCATCCAAACGGCATTTGATTGACACTGTCGTGAAAATGCGCTTTTTCCCGGCTTCCCAGCTCTCTCCGGAAATGGATTATCTGGAAGGGAGAAGATGGGACGAATTTCTCCGGTCCTACAAAAACCCGATTGAACGGGTAATCGACAGCTTTCCTGAAAAACTGGAGGGCAACGGATTGATGTATTACATGCAGTTCGTATCCTCCGCCAACGAATACATGGACGAATTTCCGCAAATGTATCACGAACTTCTTGCCAGGGAACAGGATTTTCTTTTCAATGCGGTCGTTGTCATTCACAAGCAGTCTGTGGACGACATACAGGTGTTCAGCCGGCAATTGTTCGAAAATTCCATAGGAAAAACCTTTGGAGCACTGCTTTTTCAAATACAATAACCGCTTCTCTTCGCTTAAAGCCGCATTTTTCTAATGTAAACGGCACATTTGCCTTGCATTTGAATACTTTTTCTTTTGTTATTATTTGGAAAGGTTTATCTTTGCGAATAATAAAATACCGACTGGTCGGTTTTTATTATTCGCTTGTTTAAAACAGGGTATAACAAAAATAAAAAGGCTCATACATTGATAAATTGGAACAGACTGATAAGAAAGACTTCACACCCGCGGTCGCTTCTTGCCAAGATTGCGGCGGGGTACATCACTGTGCTCCTGACGGTTGGCTGTATCATATATATAGGTATTCACGAATGGCGGGAGATCAGGTCTATAGAAACGAATGTCCGGCAAATAAACAGACAAAAACGGGCCATACGCAATGTATATATGAAAATGCTTGAACTCTCTTTGTTCTGCGACACATTCACGGAGTGGGACGAGAAGGATTTCAACACGTACCTGAAACAGAAATCGGCCGTCGACAGCCTGTTGTACGGTTTACAGGAATTGCATCCCAACGCCCGGATAGACAGTATCCGCATCTTATGGAGGGACAAGGAACAGTCCATGCTGCAAATCAAGGAGATTATGCGCAAGCAGCAGCAAGCCGGCCGGGAAATAGCCGGACAGCTTCCGCAAACAGCCGGACAAAGCCCCCCGAAAAAGACCGGCAGGAAGGGAGGATTCCTGAAAAGGCTGTTCGGGAAAAAAGAGAAGACGGAAACCTCCCCGGACACATCCGCACTCCATACCCTCAACAGGAGCATAGCGGACAGACAGCGGCAATATGCGCGCCAGTTCTCCGAGCAGGCACATATCCTCGCCTCCCGCAACAGGTTGCTCAACGAGCAGCTTCAACAGGTTATCAGGCACATGGACCGGAATATCCAGGAAGAGATGCAGCAACGGGAGGAAAAGCTGGGCAGGACGGGCGAACGGTCACTGGCCATAGTCGCCGGGCTGGTGGTGTTCATGCTCCTGCTGCTCGGAGGCTCCTACATGATTATACACCGGGACATGGCACGCATAAACCGCTACAAGAAAAGGCTGGAGGAAACAATCGGGCAATTGGAACATACCGTCGCCGAAAACGAGGAGCTGATCGCGGCAAGAAAAAGAATCATGCTGACCGTAACCCATGACCTGCGCACACCGCTTACGACAATCAACAGCTATGCTGAACTGCTCGCAACGGAGAAAAAGATATCCAAACGGAAAGAATACAACCGGACGATACGCCGGGTGGCGGGACACATGGAGGCCATGCTGAACACTTTGTTGGGATTTTTCCGGCTGGAGAGCGGAAAGGAGGAGGTCAATCCGGTTCCGTTCAGGCTACATACCATCATCGAGACGCTGGAAGCGGATTTCATGCCGCTGGCGGCGGACAAGAACCTCTTCCTGAATATGGAGAGTCCAAGGGACAGGGTGGTCATCGGGGACAAGAAACGGATTGTCCAGATAGGACATAACCTGTTGTCAAACGCCATCAAGTTCACGGAGCGGGGGGCGGTCACATTACGCATGCGGTTTGATAACGGAACCTTGCAGCTCTCCGTCGAGGATACCGGTACGGGGATGAGTGCGGAGGAGCAGGCACGCGTTTTCACCGCTTTCGAACGGTTGCCCAACGCGATGGCCGAGGAGGGTGTGGGACTGGGGCTCTCCATTGTCAAGGAGCTGGTCGGACTGCTGGGAGGCACGATAGAACTGACAAGCAGAAAAGGGTCCGGAAGCTGCTTCACGGTGCTTCTGCCCGTGTCAACCGCGGAGGAGACGGTGAAGAAAGAAAACGGCACCCGGTCCCTCGTACAGCCTTTTACCGTCGTGGCGTTGGACAACGATACCGTCCTGCTGGCCGCCGTCAAGGAGATGTTCGCGCACCATGGGGTGATGTGCACGACATGCGGGTGCGTACGTGACCTGATGGAATGCATCCGCCGTCAGAATTATGACCTGATGATTACCGACTTGAAAATGCCGCAGATGAACGGATTCGACGTGTTGAAACTGCTTCGCACAGCCAATGTGGGAAACTCGCGGACCATTCCGGTCATTGCGGCCACCGCTTCGGGAGGCTGCAATACGGCGGACCTGCATGAGGCGGGGTTCTCAGCCTGCCTGAAGAAACCGTTCTCCGTGGAAGAGCTGCTGCAAGTCTGCACGGGATGCCTGGGCGACGAAAGGCAGCAGGAGCAGGTCGATTTCCATGCGTTGCTGGAGTATGGCGACAGGCTGGAAATGCTGGAGACGCTTATCAGGGAGACAACGGACGATATCGCGGCGATGGCGGAAAGTGCGGAAAGGAACGATTGCGAGTCGCTCAGGGAATGGACCCACCACCTGAGCAGTTCCTGGGAGATAATCCATGCCGGCAAGCCCCTGCGGGACCTGTTCATGCTGCTTCAGGGGGACGGGGAATGTTCGGCGGAGGAGTTCGGCCGGGCGGTCCGGAAAGTACTGGACAAGGGAAAGGAAATAATTGATTTGGCACAACAGGCAAAGGAAAGCTATGAGAGTGATTGTGGTTGAGGACAATATATTGTTCTGCGATTATATCTGCAACTTCTTGCAGAATGCCGATTACCAGACAGTGAAGGCATACCGGCTGGCACAGGCGCGGCAGGTCATCGCCCGTTCCGTCCGGGAGGATGACATCGTGCTGGCCGACCTGAGACTGCCGGACGGGGAAAGCACCGCGCTGCTGGAATGGATGAGGGGACAGGGCTATACCCATCCGTTCATCATGATGACGAACTATGAGGAGATACACACGGCTGTACATGCCATGAAACTGGGAGCGGAGGATTATATCCTCAAACCGCTGCTCGAAGACAAGCTGCTCCCCGCACTGAAAAAGATAAGGATGGCGGACGAGGCATTCGCCAAAGTGATTTATGAACGCAAGAGCGCCGCTTTCCGCGAGCTGGACCGCTACATCCGCCTGGTTGCCCCCACGGACATGACGGTGCTCATACTCGGCAATACGGGGACGGGCAAGGAGCATCTGGCGGGCAAGATCCACAAGCGGAGCCTGAGGGCGAACAAGCCGTACATAACCGTGGATTGCGGAAGCCTGTCAAGGGAATTGGCGGCAGCCGCCTTTTTCGGCCATGTCAAAGGGGCGTTCACGGGGGCGACGGATGAAAAACCGGGATATTTCCAGGAAGCGCGGGGAGGCACGTTGTTCCTGGACGAGGTGGAGAATCTGCCGGTGGAAATACAGCAGATGCTGTTGCGTGCGATGGAGGAACGGAGGTACCGCCCCGTGGGCGGAAGGCAGGACAAGCGGATGGACGTGCGCGTCATCGCCGCCACCAACGAGGACTTGCAGGGTGCCGTCGCGGAAAAACGCTTCCGGAAGGACCTGCTATACCGGTTGCAGGATTTTACAATCACCGTGCCCACGTTGCAGGATTGCCTGGAAGACATACTCCCGCTGGCTGATTTTTTCCGTATCCAATCTGCCGGACAACTGGGAAAGGAGATTCCGGATTTTGACGAGGCGGCAAAAAAAATATTGCTGGGCTACGGCTGGCCGGGGAATGTCCGTGAATTGAAACAGGTTGTCCATGCGGCGGTGCTGATATGCGGCGGAAAACTGATAACCCCTCAGTGCTTACGGTTGCAGCAGGCGGGAAAGACCGTGTTGAATCTTGCGAAGGAAGAAAAGATAAACAACTGCCTGCTAAAAGACGAACAGCGGAATGCGGAACAGATCAGGATGGCGGTCACCATATCCAAAGGCAACCTGACACAGGCGGCAGCCTTGCTGGGCATCAGCCGCCCGACCCTTTACAAGAAAATGGGCATGTACGGGATTACCAAGGAACAGGTCTGAAAGGACCGGATAATAATATACAGGACAGTTTCCCCTTCCATCAAAGGAAAATCGAACCGGTCTTGCCAGCCGCATTTTCCACACTCTTTTCGTGGCAATTTTCCTTGCGGCTGGCGCCGGGGAAAATTGCCGCGAAAAAGAATGCGGCGGCAATCCCGCTTCGATTTGAAGGATGATTACAGGGGCAAACTGCGACCGACGTGACGCACGGGCAATACATACAGGAGATATTCCGGAGGAACCGTTTCTTATATTCCCTGAAAATCAAATACTGACCATACCATATCCCGTCCCGCCTGAAATCTTCTTATTAAGTATATGACGGACCACAAGAAAAAACAGGGGGCTTCAACTCCCTCTGTTCTGCATGGGCCGCCGTACCCGCTCCTTTTTTCTTCCGTGCCATGCACGCCGTTTGTCCTTTTCCCTGCGGTACGTCCCCTCTCCTGCCCCTACTCTTTTTTCCTGCCGCCCTTGTATTTCCTACTTGTTTTGAAGCACCTTTCCGGACATCTGATGACATCTGATGACGTCCGATGTCACCTTTTTGAAAATCAGCATTTTATCCAAAATATACTCATACATTTGAAGTGTCAAAGCGATTCATTAACCTCAAAAAGATGATGTATGGCACAAGAAAAGAACATGAACGAGAAACCCAAACGGACCAGGAAACCGAAGGCGAAAGACGAGGCCCTTCCGGTGGAACAGATTACCGAACTGATGCTGGTTCACAACAAGAACGACCCGAAAGCGGGCGTGCGGGCGGTCAGCGAAATCGACGGACAAGGAAAGGTGAAAACTGTTCCGGCGGATGAACGGAACGAGAATTCATTCCTGAAATTCGACAAGAACTCAAGTATCCTCGAGAATTTCATCAAGAATTTCTGGAGCCAGCTCAAGAACCCCACGCATTTCCGGCTGATCCGCATGACCGTCCACGATTACAAGATGAACAAGCAGGCCATCAAGGACCTGGCGGAAGGAAAACAGACGGACGCAGTGAAGGAGTTCCTCAAGCGCTACGAAATCCGTCCCAAAGAGAACAGGAAGGAACAGAATGTAAACCAAGAAAAAACAGAAACGATGGCAAAGAAAAAACAGCAACAGCCACAACAACCGCAGGAACCCCTGCAACAGAGCGAGGTGCAACAGGCGGCACAAGGCGCGCAGCCGCAGGTACCGCAGGCGGAACAACAGCCGCAGGCACCGCGTTACCGCTACAACGAGGACATGATAGACTGGAACGCACTGGAAAAGATCGGTGTTCCCAAAGCGTCGCTCGAACAGGAGGGACTGCTTGACTCCATGCTGAAAGGCTACAAGACGAACAAGCTGGTACCGCTTACGCTGACATTGGACGCCGCCACCATCCGTATGGACGCGCGCCTTTCACTGATACCCATGCAGAACGGACAGGTCGGGCTCGGCATCCACGGCATACGCAAGGAGCCGCAGCTGGAACGCCCGTACTTCGGGCATATCTTCACTGAGGAGGATAAGAAGAACCTGCGCGAGAGCGGCAACATGGGACGTGTGGCGGAACTGAACCTGCGCGGAGGCACGACGGAACCCTGTCTGATCTCCATCGACAAGAACACCAACGAGCTGGTGGCCGTCCGCCAGGAGCATGTCTACGTGCAGGATGAGGTAAGGGGTGTCAAGTTGAGTCCCGACGAGATACAGACCCTCAAGAACGGCGGACAGGTGTTCGTGGACGGGATGATTTCCAACAAGGGGAAAGAATTCAGCGCTACACTACAGTACAGCGCCGAACGCAGGGGGCTGGAGTTCATCTTTCCCAAGGACCAGGCGTTCAACCAGCAGTCCCTCGGCGGGGTACAGCTCTCGCCCACCCAGTTGAAGATGCTCAGCGAGGGGCATACCATCCTGGTTGAGGACATGAAACGCAGGAACTCCGACGAGGTGTTCTCCTCATTCGTCACGCTGGACAAGGTGACGGGACGTCCGAACTATACCCGCCACAATCCGGAGACAGGCGAAATCTACATCCCGAAGGAGATCTGCAACGTGCTGCTCACCCACGAGGACAAGGAGCTGCTCCGCAAGGGACAGCCGGTCTTTCTGGAAAACATGGTCAACCGCAAGGGAGAGGAGTTCTCCGCCTTCGTCAAGCTGAACATGACCACCGGCAACCCGCAATACTCCCGTACCCCGGACGGGTTCAACGAGCAGCAGGCGCCGCGCATCCCGGCGGAAGTGTACGGCCATGTGTTCACCGCGCAGGAGAGGGCAAACCTCCAGGACGGAAAGGCCATTCTCATTTCCGACCTGAAAAGCAACGGAAAACAGTTCAGCTCCTACCTGAAAGTCAACCCCGGTTCCGGGCAGTTGCAGTATTTCCAGGACAATCCGGATATCCGGAGGGACACTTCCCGCCGGGCGACACAGGCAGACAACGCCCAACAACAGGAGCAGAAGAAAAGCGCGAAACAGGCCATGTAGGATGATACCGGAAATGACAGAGAAAATGACTTTACAAACAACCCCAAAATCAAGAAACGTATGAATACGAATCAGAAGACCCGCCTCAAGGCGGAAGATATGGAGTGGAACGTTCTGAAGACCCTCGGGCTCAGCAAGGAACAGCTGGAGGCGGACGGCAGCATGGAGCGGTTGCTGCAAGGCATGGAGACGGAAGCCATTCCGTTGAAGTTCCGTACCCCGGTCATCGACCTGAGCATGGACGCCACATTGAGACTGGTACCCGGACCCGGTGGAAAACCGGTCCTGGAAATCAAGGGAATCAGCCCGGAAAAGGAACCGGAAGCATAAGACGGAAGAAGTTGGACACGTACTCCGTGCCGGACGGTACGGAGTACATAAAAAGAAAAAAAGAATATGATTGCAATATTGACTGACAAGCCCAACGTGGGCAGAGAGATAGCAAGAGTGGTAGGCGCCCATAAGAAAGAGAACGGTTACATGACCGGAGGCGGCTACATGGTGACATGGACATTCGGCAACATGCTTTCCCTGGCGATGCCGAAGGATTCCGGAAAAGCGAGGGTGGAATGGGAGGATTTCCCGCTGGTCCCGCCTCCTTACCTGACGGTGAAGAACATGAAGACGGATACCGGATGGAATCCCGACATCAACGCGGTGCTCCAACTGAAAGTGATAGCCAAAGTGTTCGACGCATGCGACACGATCATTGCGGCCACCGATGCCTCCCGCGAGGGGGAAATGCTGTTCCGCCACCTTTACCGCTTCCTCGGATGCAAGCAGCCTTGTCTCCGCCTTTGGATCTCGTCACTGACGGATGAGGCCATTTTGGAGGGCATGGCGAACCTCCGCCCGTGCCATCAGTTCGACAACCTGTTCCTGGCGGCAGACAGCCGCAACAGGGCGGACTGGATGCTGGGAGTCAATTCAAGTTACGCCGTGTGCAAGGCGGTAGGCTTCGGAAACAACTCGCTGGGCAGGGTGCAGACACCTGTGCTGGCGGCCATAAGCGGACGTTATCGGGAAAGGGAGAACCACATAGGTGCCGACAGCTGGCCGGTATTCATCAGCATCTGCAAAGACAACCGGATAATCAAGATGCGCCGCACCGAAGATTTTGAGGAGCATCGGAATGCGACGGAGCTGTACGAGGACTGCAAGGCGGCACGGAAAGCCCGCATCACGGCGGTCAGCCGCAGGACGGAGGAGGTTCGGGCTCCGGCTCTGTATGACCTGACCGGACTTCAGACGGATGCGAACCTCTACCATGGCCTGACTGCCATACAGGTACAGGAAATCACACAGAGCCTGTATGAGAAGAAACTGATTTCCTATCCGCGTACTGCCTGCCGATTCTTGCCGGAGGATGTGTATGCCACGCTTCCCGCCGTCATGGAAAAGATGCTGGCGCGCAAGGAGTTCCGGACGTATGCGGACCGGCTGGATATTGCCGGCGCAAAGGCCGTCATCAACCCGCTGAAGACGACGGAGCACCATGCCATCATCATCACCGGCATGTCACCCGGCGACCTGGCCAGGGAGGAGATGCAGGTCTATACGCTCATCGTAGGCAGGATGCTCGAAGCTTTCTCGCCATCCTGCAAGGTGGAATACACCACGGTCGATGCGGTATGCGCCGCACACAAATTCCGTACCCGGACATACCGCATACTGGAAAAAGGATGGACCGGCGTCTTGGGACGGGAACATCTCATCGCGGAAGAAGGCTTTTCCAGCCTCTCCCTTCCCGAGCTGTCCCGGGACGAACTGGTAGAGGTGGCCGGTTGCAGCATCATCCGCAAGAGAAACCTGCCGCCCTCCCCCTATACGGATGCGGAACTGGTCGGATTCATGGACAGGAACGGACTGGGAACGGTAGCCACACGAGCCAACATCATCCGCACCTTGCTCGAACGCAAATATATCCGTTATTCGGGGAAATATGTCATTCCGACTCCCAAGGGGCTCTTTTTCTACGAAACGGTACGGGGCATGAAAATAGCCGACGCCTCCCTCACCTCGGGCTGGGAAGCGGAACTGGCGCAGATAGAGCGGGGCGAACGGACACCGGAGGAATTTCTGGACGGTGTACTGGAACTGGTGAAGGGGATTACCGGTGAAATCCGCCGGATCCAACGCCCGGAGGAATGACCCGCGGAGGTTTACCGGCCATCCGGATTCCAGACAGACAAAAGAGGAAAGAGGTACAGGCGTCATCAGAGGCCCGTGCCTCTTTTCTTTTTTAGAGCCGGCCTGATTCCGGTCCGGACAAGACGGCAGGATAGTTTTTCCTGCTTTTAAGCGGCAAAGGTCTTGGATTGCCTCATTATTTGCTGCAAGGCGGCCCCTTTCAGGGGCTTGGTTGGGGAAAGAAAATCATCCTCGCTCCGCTCCGGTATTTTCTTTCCCCAAGCCTTGCGCAAAAAGGCAATCCAAGGGACGGGAGCCTATAAAATCGGGAAAACATATCCCGATGGGATTATTCATACTTAAAATTATAAAGAACATGAAACTGCAACTCATCGAAAAAATCAGCAGACAAGCGGTAGCGCTGGTCCTGCTCGCAGGAATATGCCTGCTTTACAACAAGGGGATCGTCCCTGTGTACACCATCGTCCTGTTCCTCTTCTCGGGAACAATCATCGGATTCTTTTTCAGGACCCTTTCCTTTGTCATAAAAATAATTCTTGTCCTGCTTCTGGCAGGCATGTTCGTATAACCGTTAATCCTTCAAAGACATGAGAACAGCAGCATTTTCTTCCCCGGCTCCGGTCATGCCGGCCGCATGGCCCGCCACACACCGTATCAGACCGACTAAAAAACGTATCCCCGGCACGGTGGACGGACCGAAACATATCGGGTACTATCTGGAACCGTTGAGAGGCATCGCCTCAAAACCCGACAGGCGGCAAATCCTGAAGGATTTCTTTAACGAAACGAATGTATAACACTTTAATATTTTACCACTATGTTTTTTCAAGCTATCAACCGAATGATTACAGCCGGCACTGACCTGAGTTTCAGTATCCGGCAAGTCGACAACCGTCTGACCGTGGCTGTCATGCCCCGCCGCACCGGACTGAAAGGCGAAGCCGGGGGGCAAATCGTTCCCCTGGTATTGAACGGCACTCCGGAGGAACTGGACGCAGAGTTCCTTCAAGCCATCAGCACTCCCGTACAGAAAGCGCAGGGCATCCTCACCAACCTGGAGACATTCGAAAAACAGGCGGAACAGGCGGCGTCGCAGAACAAGGGCGCCAAATCCCCGCTGGAAAAGGAACCGAAGGAGGTCAGGGAAAAACGGGAGAAAATGGAGAAATTGCTGAAAAAGGCGGATGAGGCGATTGCCGGCAAACGCTATTCCGAGGCGCTGACGTGGCTCAGGCAGGCGAAGGTACTGGCCACACCTGACAGACAGAAGGACATTGACGCAAAAATGGCGGAAGTGCAGAAAAAAGCCTCCGAGGGAAGCCTTTTCGGAGAGGAACCGTTTATGCAGGCGTCACAACCGCAACAGGAAGCACAACCACTACGCCGGCAAGACGGACAGGCGCTGATTTTCGAGCCGGAACCGGCAGCTGCCATGCCTCAAAACGTACCGCAACAGCAGCCTCCGCAACCGGTACAATATACACAGCCTGCCCCTTCGGTCCAATATGGAGCAGACGGAAGACCGGCTTACTCTCATCCTTATGCGGAACAACGGGGTCAGATACCTCCCGGACAGCCCGTGCAGGCATCGCAGACCATGCCGCAGGCCATACAGTTCCATCAGCCCGTACACATGCCGCAGCAGCCCGTGTACGGAGGACAATGGCCGCAACCGGTCCCGGCGCAACCGCAGAATGTCTCCGTACAGGCCGCACCGGGAAACAGCGGGAACCGCGAGTACAGGTCTCAACCGCAGTCGGCGGAAATGTACAGCTTTGACAAGGATGACGAATGTGACAGGGAACTCCTCCGGGAGGACCCTTATGCCGAATACCTTGACTTTCCGGAAGAATACCGGATGAAAGATGAGGCGCAAATGGAAACGGTATGTTGTTAAACCTTATAAAAACAAAAAATTATGGCACTTGAAATCAAAGGATTGCAGAGAATATTCAAAATGAAGAAAAATTCTACAGAAATGGAACTGGCAGATCCGGACAGCAACATGTCCCCTTCCGAAGTGATGGACTTCTATTCCATGACCTATCCCGAACTGACCACGGCTACCGTGCACGGGCCGGAATGGGAGAATGACAGGACGGTTTACCGGTTCAAGACAATCATCGGGACAAAAGGATAGGGATATGGCGAAAATAAAGAGAAACAATCAAAAGAAGGAAACATGCAGATTATTACCGAAATCCCTGACGGCAAACCTGGCAGGCCTGATAATCAGAGAAGCCGGTTCCTCAAATGTCAGCCGGGGCGTGACCTCCCGAAAAAGACGGAGGTTGCCACCGGCAGAAAGCGTAATGCTTTTCTGACCGGGAAAGTTTCCCCCATTGCGACCGATTATTACATGGAAAACGAAACGGATGAAACCGAAACAAATCTCACGACATCCGAGAATTTTGACTTCCTCTACCGGTCGGCATTAAGATATGCCGGGCTGATGGGGATAAAGCTCCCTTTCCGTCCACGGAAAGGGGGCAGTCCCCGCATGAACATCGCCGGACTGTACCGGGCAATGGACGAGGCGCTGCCCGAACAGGTCAATCTGGAGGAAAAGGCGGGAAGGCTTTACTTCTGCCTGTACAGGTTCCATGAATGGCCGGATTACACCTTGTTCTGGATTCCCATTGATTTCATAGAGAAAATCTCCGTACCGGTACGGTGCATCGTCCGCGAATTCATCCGCCGGTTCATCCGGCACCACGGATTGAACATGGTCAAGGAAACATGGTATTACGAACTGGCACTGGAAGAACTGCGTGACTGGAAGAACCGTGACCCGGACGCCTCGCCGCAGGAGGTCAGGCGAAACAGCCTGCTGGCGGAATCCTATGATAACGGAAAAATCTCAAAAGCGTTCAAGCGGATGGAGGGAAAGCCGTTCCGTGTACGGCTGGAGGACAAAATACGGGAATGCCGGACAGAAGCGAAGAGGGAACGGGACCTCCTCGGACTGGTAAGCGAGGGGCTGGAACTGATAACACCGGACAGCCCGTGTCTCATACAGTACTATTACGACTGGGCGTATGAGAAAGAACCGGATTTTCCACCGATAGGACTTGACACCCAAATCATGCTGGCATACTCCAACAATGATATGCTGGCAGAAAACATGGAGTCTTATTTCAATTCGGACTGCCGTGAAACCTATACCATCACCCCGGTCACATACATGTACCTGACACCGGAAACGGACAGGCTGTTCCGCATGGACGATTACCCGGAAAGGCTCTCTAAGTGGATGCAGAGGTTCATGCAGCATATAGCCGGCTCCTTTTAATTCCCCCAATCAAAATTTCAAATCAAAAATCAGATAGAGATGAATGAACTGACCAAAAAGATGCAGGAGATAATGGTGCCCAAAGCGGCGCTCATTGCCTATGAATACAGGGAAAGCGCTTATGCAACCGGAAAGAATTACCTTGAGCTTCGTCCCATCAACAAGGCGGGCAGAATGGAAGCGGGCATTCCGGTCACGTACGAGTTCATGAACGCCCTGGTGGAATCCTATTCGGACGAAAGGCAGAATGTGCCCCACGGCAGGCTGCCTTCCAACATGTTATGGTGCGACACCCGGAAAGGGCATGAGAAATATATATGGTACAACCCGCCGGGAAAACGGCGGATGTTCTTCAAGGACAGCCTGAACATCAAGGATGGCGTATTCCATCTGCCGGGAGTTGTCTACATCATTGAAAACGAGAGAATGACCATATTCGCCTACAAGGGGCGGACACCGGAAGAGGACACGCCGCTTTATCTGGCGCCTTTCTTCAATGTGACGCGCGGAAGTGTGTGCCTGGGCAGCTCCACATTGGTAAAACCGGAAAATATGGACTTCCACGCGCTTCAGGAATATTGGGAGAAACGCTTCTGGTTCAGCGAATTCTCGCACCTGGGAGGAAGTGAAAATCCGACACGCGGCAATCTGGTCTCGGTAACGGAGCAGGCACGGGAGCGGCCGTTCAACAATGACGAGCTCAAACCGGCAAACAAACAGCTAAAAGATATACTGTCATGAGAAAAATACATTACACAGACCAATACCTCCTCAATCCCTATCATCCGGTAACCGTTTTCGTAATCGGGGCAGGAGGCACAGGCTCCCAGGTAGTCACCTGCCTGGCACGTATGGGCATGGCATTGCAGGCGCTCGGCCATCCGGGACTGCATGTCACGGTCTTCGACCCCGATACCGTTACCGAAGCGAACATCGGACGACAGCTGTTCAGCGAGGCGGAAACCGGGCTGAACAAGGCTGTGGCGCTTGTCACCCGTATCAACCGGTTCTTCGGCTACACCTGGGAAGCGAAAGGAAAGAGTTTCCCGTCAAGGCGGAAACACGACGATGACAGTCCCGGACTGGCGAATATAATCATTACCTGCACGGACAACATCCGTTCCCGGCTTGACTTGTGGAGACTCCTGAAGCACCACAGGAAGAATACGCACAATGACGAAAAGACACCGATTTACTGGATGGATTTCGGCAATGCCCAGACAACCGGGCAGGTTCTGATAGGCAATATCCGGAACAAGATACATCAGCCCGCCTCCACCGAGTACCACACCATACCCAGAATGAATGTGATTACCGAGGAGACAAGTTATTCCACCATTGAGGAGAAGGATTCCGGACCGAGCTGTTCGCTGGCGGAAGCATTGCAGAAGCAGGACCTCTTCATCAACTCCATGCTGGCACAAACCGGCTGCGACATCCTCTGGCGCATGTTCAGGGAAGGAAGGACCTTTTATCGGGGAGCCTATCTCAACCTTGACACGCTACGGGTGAATCCCATCCCGGTATAAACGGAAAAGAGAGCATCATAATGCCCGAATTGAAAAATCCAGAGGGTGTCAAAACTAAAATGACTCTTTGAAAAGCTACAGATTGTAACTGCAAGACCTGAAAAGAGCCGTATCAAGCTCTGTTTTAAGCAATGATACGGCTCTTCTTTCTGCCTTTAAGGAGGTTCAAGTTTCAAATCAAAAGCTCATCCGGACTAAACCGGAGTTTCGGTCACCCTTTATAAAAAACGTTCAGCGTTTCAACCGTACGGCCCCCGCCACTCCTTTTTCCGTCCGGACCAGCTCATAACGGTCCAGTTTCTCATACAGTTTTCCCAAAGTCTTGCAACCGTATCTTTTTATCTTGAACTTGGGCATCATCCTTTTCAGGGCGGTTCCGATCAGCGAGAGAGGGACTTCCGTCTTACCGTCGGCGACCTCCTCGAAAGCCCTGTCAAAATATTCCATATCCCGCCGGAGAAAGTATCCGGGCGTATTCTCCACCGGCTTCCCTTCCATGCGGTCCGCATACAGAAATTCAGTATAGGCGCGCACCAGCGGTGCCGGGGTCTTGCCTTCACCGTATCCCAATACCGGCAGGCCGGCTTCCCGTATCCGCTGGGCAAGCAGGGTATAATCACCGTCGCTGGCAACCAGACAGAAACAGTCGGCCAGTCCGTCACGCAGAATATCCATCGCGTCTATGACCAGGGCGATATCCGTGGTGTTTTTCCCGGAGGCAAAGGAAGAGGCCTGTACCAGCCGGAAACCGTGTTCTCCGGCGGCATCCTTCCAGCCGGAAAGCGGTTTCCGCGTCCAGTCACCGTATATCCGTCTGATAATGGCATTTCCGTGGCGGGAGACAAACCCCATCACATCCTCCAAATTCTCGAAGGATGCGTTGTCACCGTCCACCAGGACCGCCACCGCATATTTCATATCTGTCTTCATAACATGTATTTCAGGTGCAAAGTTAACATAACTTCCTCATTGTGAAATAAAACATTCTCTATTTTTTCTTCCCGCGCTGTTGCAGGAACTCCTGCACATCCGAACTGCGATAAAAGTTCTTCCCGTTCTCATCCGTCTGATAATACCGGATCAGCCCTTTCTCCCGGTAACGGGCCACTGTCCGCAACGACACCCCGAGCAGTCTGGCCAGGTCATAGTTGTCCAGCAGCTTGTCACCATCCATGCAGTCCTTCACACGCATCATACTGTCCAGTTTCTTTTCCATCCGGTCAAACCCTTCCACTATGGTCATAATCATTTTCTCAAGCACTTCATTGTCTATATACATCATGGCATGTCTCTCCTGTATTTTAAAGGTTATTACTGGAATACCCTTTCTTGTGCGCACTGATAAGAGTATATGCCATTCATAGTGAAAAAAACGTGCCGTCAGCCGGCACTTCACAAAAAGCATCAAACGAATATCCTGATTATAAAATAATTAGAAAAGAATACAAATTTTATTCCGCGTATTATTGTAAAAGACAAAGTGTAAAGTTGTAAAGGGGGTATTGTAAACTTTACAAATCGCGTACAGTCATGCCCGCCGTCTTACTTTCCTGTCAGCAACGCCGATAAATGATGTTTCCAGACAACCCGTCTGACTGTTGCCGGCGAGGGCATCCGGAACGTACGGGCCAGAAAGACAGCACCTGTCACTATGGCGCCGACCCTTTCCAGGTTATGGGCATACTCCAGCAGGCTGTCACCGCTGGTCAGCAGGTCATCCACAATTACGACCCGTTTCCCCCGCAGCCCCCTCGCCATCATATAATTGGCCGTATCCACTCCGGAACGTCTTCCGGAAGTATGTTTGCTCTCCCTGTCTTCCGTGATACATATCAAATCCAGCCCCGACCGGGCATAGCCCCCGGACTCCAGAAAAGCGGCTATACCGGAAAAACGTCGATGGTAACGCCGGGAAGTGCTGCATGGCATAAACATGGCGGTCACATCTCCGGTAACGGAAAGAACCCGGAACGCCTGCGAGAAACAATTCCGGCATGGGTCTTTCCCCTCCTTGAAATCATACACCTTCTGGACAAATTCGGACTGGTCGTCACAAAGCCAGTTTTCATAACGTTGAGGGAAATAATATCCGGCGAACACACAGCGGATTCCCCTGAATTCAAACAAGCGTAACGGCCGGGCCTTGTCAAACCGTTCGGGATAAGTCAACGCATACAACAAGGGGGCATGACGGTTTCCCGCTATTATGGCATACCGCATCAGCTTTTCTCTTTCCTCTCTCCCGCAGCAGGCAGCCGCATATTGGCAGAACGCCTTCCCGCACATTCTTCTCCAATACCGGGCATACATCCAAAGCCCGATAAAAAACAATATCACCGACAAATTCACAATCAATTCCATAATATAAACGTTTCAAAGGTTAAAATCCTGATGGCGGATAAATATAGTTGTTTTTATCGGAAAAGACCTGCAAGTCATTCCCTTTTGAAGAAAATTTAAACAGGGACTAAAATCCTGTTCAATTCCTGCTTGCTACTTTCTCGGGGGCATTTAAATATTTCACATTTTCGTTCCCCTTGCCATCTGATGCCGTCTGATGACATTTACAGACACCTTTTTGGAGGAAAGGGATTCCATCCCTATTTTCGTACCGGATAAAAAAGAGAAACGTATGGAAATCGTAACCATTGAAGCGCAGACATTTTTGGAAATGAACAGGGCCTTGGAAGCCCTTGCAAAAAAGGTGCGGGAAATATGCGGGGAAAATTCCTGGAGTATGGATGACTGGATAGACAACCAGGAAGCATGTATGCTGATGGGAGTCTCCCCCGGAAAACTGTTACAGCTCCGAAGACGCAGGGCGCTCCCTTACAGCCATATAGACCGCAAAGTATATTACAGGCGTCAGGACATCATCCGCTTTATGGAAAATACGATTCGTCAGGTAATCCTTTAATTGGCAAGATACAATGGCACAATCCCTATTGACCAAGGAAAGTCCGGAAATCAGGCAGTTTTTCCGGAACATTGACACATTGTCCCGCCTTCTGGACATACAGGCGGAAAAGTTCCGTCCGTTACTGAACGGCGACCGTTACATGACGGACAGCGAACTTGCTGGAAAGCTGAAACTGACACGAAGGACACTGGCGGACTACCGCCTGAACGGAAAAATACCCTATTACAAGATAGGAGGCAAATTATTGTACAAGGAGAAAGATGTCCTGGCATTGCTGGAAACCAACCGGATGGAAGCGTTCGACTGAATCCGGCACCACGTCTGTCTACCGGACGGTTTTTCTTTTCCATGGCAGACCGCACATGACACTTATGCCCGGACAGACTGTCGGATTTCCCTACCATGTCTGCCGTACAATGCGGCATGTACATGGATAGTCCACGAATGCCGTCGTACATCACTGCCGTACAATTTCTTACAAGACCATTCATATCGTATTTCAATTCTTACCTGCAAAGGTCGCCTTTTGCCTTCGATTGGGCAAGGCGGTCCTCCGGACTGGTTGGAAGGAAAAAATCATCCTCGCTTCGCTCCGGTATTTTTTCCTTCCAAGCCTTGCGCAATCACGGCAAAAAGCAAACCGGGGCATATAAGAAATAGAAATACTGGCTTTTGCCAAGTCGGTCATGTTTAATCAAAAAAGAAAGATTATGGTTCAAACGAAAGAAATGAAAAATTACAAAACGGAAGTGACGGACAACAACCGGATTGAATATCTCCACTTTTTCGGAATAAAGTACCCGTTCATCGAAACCGACGGAATGAAAATTGCCTCTGACGAACTGGAGTATGCCATACGGAACCACCCGAACTCACCGGAAGGATTTGAGTTGATGGAAGAAATAGACTGTTTCCTGCCCGAAAAGAAACTGCTTAGGCTGGATGAAAAAACAATCCGGATGTATATGTCTGCCTGAACAGGAAATACAGACCCTTACTCCAACGTGAGGGAATATACGGTTTGAAACACCCCAAAGAGATGTCCCGGGAGGGATATCTCTTTTTTATTCATGGACAATATCAAAACTGGAAAATATGTTATACTACCAAATTAAAAACTACGAAGATTTCAAAAAACGGTTCGGACTTACAACAAGGGAAAACGGAGTGATATCCAGAAAGAACAAAATATTGCTCGGACATTTAAAGAATCCCCTGTTGCTCCGGTATTGTTTGACACACAACGATTACAGCCTGTTGCACATATCCGATATGGCAGACTTGCAGAAAAAAGTTACCGAGGCTGTCAAAGAGTCCGGAAGGAACGACGGGAAGCTTACAAACAAGGTGGAACTGATAGGGGAAACCTATCACTCCGGATTGTACAGGACAAATGAATCCAAAGGGATTTGCGAAGATATGGACAAGTCTTCAGTCTGTTATATCAATGTCGAACGGAACCGGACCTTCAAAATGAAATCCGGAAAATTCATGAGGACGCTTATCCTTGAAACGGAGATTGGGAAGCTGCTTTCCCCGGGAATCCTGAACTGGCTTTCCGGAGATGTCTTCACCCGGCAATGGTACACCTATGCCTACGGGCATGGTTCCGGTCTGAAACTGCATGTGGACAACCGGTTTGACAAGATATATGACTATTGGAAATGCAAGGGTGATTTCGGTTCCTGTATGACGGGCAGGAACAGGGATGAGTTTTATGCCTATTCAGTGAATGCCAAGGCCGCCTATATCACAGACGAACATGATTATATCGTAGCAAGGGCAATCCTGTTTACAGACGTGACAGACCAACACGGTAAAAAATGGAGGTTGTTGGAAAGGCAATACGCCTCCAATAAGGACGACACGCTGAAAAGGCTGCTGATTGACAAGCTGATTCATGGAGAATACATAGACGGATATAAAGTTATCGGCGCATCATGCAGTGATGCGGATGCTTTTGTGGACATTTCCGGAAACTCCCTTAAAAATAAGAAGTTTGAAATCGACTGCCGATTGGATATACGCGACACGCTCTCTTACCAGGATTCCTTCAAATGGTATAATCATAGTAAGAAAAAAGCCTATAATTATGAACCGGAAGAATATTCTCACGACCTTGACACCACAGACATCAACCTCAATGGGGATGAGGACGGGGATGAATGGGATGACTATCATGGATATTATTGTGAAGAAACCCGGCTGTGCTACAGGAACGGTGCGCAAATCCATGTGGATACGGAAAACCTGAACGATTTTGTATGGATAAAATCAATATACGAATACCACCATGATGATGACTGTACAACTTGTGATGAATGCCAGGAATGGATATTGCACAGGGATGCCCTGCAATCGCACCTGACCGGCGAGAAGTACTGTTGTGGCAAGTGCATGGAAAAAGCGGAGAAGGAATTCAAGCGGAAGAACTGGTATTATTCCGAATACGACGATGAGTGGTTTGAAAAGGAGGACGACATCACCCGGATTCAGGTATGGACGGATGCGGAAAACAAGTATAAGGATACAAGCATCACCGCCGGGACATTGGACAAATTGGTAAAGGACGGAAAGGCATGGATATTTGACAAAGAGGCGTTTGATACGCTCAATCCCGGCACCGGTCTTCCCTATGGTTACAAACTTAATGAAAAAGAACATGAATACACAATTGCTAAAGAAGCTGTATAGCATTCACAGCCCGAGCGGAAAGGAACAGAATATGATACGTTTCCTCCGTTCCTATATCGGAACACTTCCCGGTAACATATCCGTTTCACAGGACCGATACGGAAATCTTTATGTGATAAAAGGGACGGGGGAAAACTATCCCTGCCTGGTCAGCCATATCGACCAGGTGGCACACTGCCACCACTCCAAGGATTTCAAGGCGATAGAGACAAAGGACATCATTTTCGGCTATTCCCCGGGCAAAAGGCGGTTTGAGAATCCGGGGGCGGATGACAAGAACGGAATATTCATCTGTCTGGAATGCCTGAAAAAATACGATACCATTAAAATAGCTTTCTTCAGGGAAGAGGAAACCGGATGCGCGGGCAGTTCCAACGCAGACATGCCTTTTTTCAACGACGTACGGTTTGTCATCCAGCCTGACCGGAAAGGCAATTCCGACCTGATTACAAGCATCGGTTTCTCGAAACTTTGTTCGGATGAGTTCATAAAAGCGGTAAAACCGGAAGAATGGGGTTATAAGGAGAACAACGGATTGTTGACCGACGTAATGGTCCTGAAAGGAAACGGGATGGGCGTCAGCTGTGTCAATCTGAGTTGCGGTTATTACAACGCCCATTCAGACCACGAGATAACGGTCAAGAAAGACCTGATGAAAGGCCTGCTATTTGTAGAGCATATCATTGAGGATTGTACCGCTGTCTATCCGCATACGGGCATATTCAACGACCGTTATGAGTGCGAGGATGAAATCCATGACATCCTAAGACAAGATCCGGCACTGACGCCGGAAGACCTTCAATATATGTATGCCACTAATTTCCCGCACTTGAAGCCGGAAGATTACGAAAGGATTTGCCAAGACTACCGGACATTGTGGGCGGGAAACGAACAAGACAGGGAACATCCTTAACCCATATTTGCAGGACAATACAACCATTACGAACCGCAACCGGCTATAATCCAAGCCTATTGGAGCATCCGTTTTGGTTGTACTGTCAAAAAATATCAAAAGAGTAGCAGCAAGCGGCTTTTCACAAACCGACATCCCGCAACTGCAAGTAAAGATAACCAGAAAAGAAGAAATTATTTTTTGGACTCTTCCAAAGAGAGTTTGCGGAACTCCTTCATCAGTTTTTCCAATTCCAACGAAGCTTTGCGGGCACGAGCACCTGCGGCCTTGTTATTCTTTTCAATCTGAAGCGCAGCATCTGTAGAAAATGCGGCATATACATCCTGTATTTGAGTCAACAATTCGTTCATATAAACCTTAATTTAATTAATAATGCCTACAAAAATAACGAAAATAATCAAGAATGAAAATGATTCTGTAGTTTTATCATTCAAAATGCCATTCAATACAAACCTTTCACATAATCCTTCCAACAATCATACGTTTCATCGCTTACGGCACAGATATTCATTCAAATCCTTATAACCGACATATTCCTGTGAAAGGTCATGTACGCGGCCGCCATATTTTTCTCTCATCGCCATCACCGTATTATTTCCGGCAGCATCATTATCCAAACAGCTGTAAATGTCATCATATCGTGAAAGAAAGGAAAAAGCCTTCGGCAAGTTGCTGACGGAGTTCAGCACCAGGCAATCCCCCTTCGTCCAAAGAGGAAAGGCAGGCTCAAAAGACAGAAAGTCCATAAATCCCTCGAACACATAACACCTGCCCGTTTCCTGTCCATTCGTGATACAAGTAATATCCTTGGGGGAGATACAAGCCTTAAAAAATCTGTTCCGTATCTCATACCCACCGGAAATATTGGGAAAGGCAATGGCAAAATAATTTTTTCCGTTCCGCTTGAAGGAAGCCTCCCTGCATATTTTCCCCGCTGTTTCCACATCAATGCACCGTTCTTTCAGATAAGCAAGCAATATACGGTTAGCAAGCGGCCTGATTTTCAACTCCTGAAAGGCGGGTGCCGCCTCTTCCACAGGGCAGGAAATTGTAACCGGTTTCAAAACCGCCTTTTTATCTTCAATATACCGTAGCACAAGACTTATATCATCTGTCCGGTAAATTTCCTTAGCCAGGGTAATAATATCCCCGCCCTTCCCCAGCCCGAAGTCATACCATAATTCTTTCCGGAGATCAATCTTGAAGGAAGCCTCCTTTTCCATCCGGAAAGGAGACTTGTACCACACACTGTTCCCGCGTTGTATGACCGGGTGATGCCCCAGTCCTCCTAAAAAATCAACAAGCCTGATTTTCTTTGCTTCCTGTATGTTCATAGCATGACATTTTTCATGAACCGACTCACTGTTACTACACAAGACAAAGAACCGATTAATACCTGGAATGAGAAAAACAAAGTCGTCAGATGTCATCAAAAGTCGTCAGATAACATGTGGCAATAGAACCGACAAGCTACATTACCTCTGAAAATGACCAACCGCACAACTTTATCACACAGTACGCAGCCCTCCTGTTGCTTATCCCTCCAAATCCATTTTTCTACGCGGATGCTTGGAAGACAAATATCTTCTTTTCCTTTTTATATTCCATATTTATAACAAAATTTAAACAGGCTCTAAATATATACAGCAAAATTTCATGTTGCATCTTTAAAAAAATCAATAAAGATTTGCGGCAATCGAACCTTTTGCTTATCTTTGCGGCGTCAAAGAGATAATGATTATTGAATTGATAAAGAAAAGCAATGAATTTAGTGTAAGGCTAATTCAATGGCTTTCATAAAAGATAAAGCGAGAATGTGCAGTCATTCAAGGAATTAGAATAAACCGAAACAAAAGGTTCGATTCCTGGTGGCACCACTGAAAATCAAGCAGTTACAATTATTTGTGACTGCTTTTTTGTTTTTATGGCAAATGAGTTTGTTTGTGTTACATACGAAAATGCAAAACAGGATTAAATTTGATTATAGGGAAAGGAGAAGAAGCGGTTTAATTGTGTCATACTGCTAAAGAATGACATACTAAAACTATTTTATCTCCCGTTAATTCTTTACATTTGCCACAAAATTATAGCGATTATGACAGAATGCAAGGATGAACACATATTAAATTCCATTGATTACCCGGAGGATTTGCGCAAGTTGTCCCCCGATAAATTGGGAGAGGTATGTGCAGAGTTGCGTCAATATATAATAGATGTACTATCGGAGAATCCGGGACATCTTGGGGCAAGTCTCGGTACGGTAGAGCTGACGGTTGCACTACACTATGTTTTTAATACTCCCTATGATCGTATTGTATGGGATGTGGGGCATCAGGCGTATGGTCATAAAATACTGACTGGACGTCGAGAGGCTTTTCATACGCTCCGAAAATTTAAAGGAATCAGTGGATTTCCTAATCCTCTGGAAAGCCCTTATGACGCATTTGTTGCCGGACATGCTTCAAATTCCATTTCGGCGGCTATGGGTATGTCGGTCGCTTCTGCTCTAAAAGGAGAAAAAGACAGACACGTGATAGCCGTGATCGGTGATGGAGCCATGACGGGTGGGTTGGCGTTCGAAGGTCTGAATAATGCGTCGGCTAATCCAAACAACCTACTTATCATTCTCAATGATAATGATATGGCAATAGATCATGCGGTCGGTGGGTTGAGTCAGTATTTGGTGGATATCACAACCAGTCAGGCATATAATAAAATGCGTTATGATGTGTACCGCGGATTGCGGAAGATGAAACTGATCAATAATGACCGTCGGGGAAATATCCTTCGTTTTAACAATAGTCTGAAAGCATTGCTTACTCAACAACATAATCTGTTTGAGGGATTCAGCATCCGTTACTTTGGTCCGATCGACGGGCATGATGTCGGTTATATGATCAAGGTTCTGAATGATATAAAGGATATGGAAGGTCCGAAACTATTACATATCAAAACTAAAAAAGGCAAAGGATTCAAGCCTGCTGAAAAGTCGGCAACGGAATGGCATGCACCAGGGCTGTTCAATAAAGAAACAGGAGAACGGATCATTGTCCATAAGTTGAACGAACCTCAACTTTATCAGGATGTTTTCGGACATACCCTTGTCGAGCTGGCTGAACAGGACGAACGGATCGTGGGGGTCACTCCTGCTATGCCGACAGGTTGTTCTATGACTTATATGATGAAAGCGTTTCCGAAACGGGCGTTTGATGTCGGGATTGCCGAAGGGCATTCGGTAACTTTCTCTGCCGGACTTGCCAAAGAGGGAATGATCCCATTCTGCAATGTCTACTCTTCTTTCATGCAGCGGGCATACGATATGGTGATACACGATGTTGCACTTCAGAATCTTCATATGGTAATCTGTCTGGACCGTGCCGGTCTAGTAGGCGAAGACGGGGCGACCCATCACGGGGTGTTCGACCTCGCTTATCTGCGTCCAGTCCCGAACTTGGTTATTTCATCTCCTTTGAACGAACTGGATTTAAGGAATTTGATGTATACCGGGTATAAGGAATGTAACGGCCCTTTTGTGATCCGTTATCCACGCGGTAAGGGAGAGATGGCAGATTGGAGGAATGAGATGCATATCCTTCCGATCGGGAAAGGCAAGAAACTTCGTGATGGGGATGATATTGCGATCTTGTCACTTGGACCTATTGGCAACGAAGTGATAAAGGCCATAAAGGAGGTTGAAAGTGATGGTATATCGATTGCCCATTATGATATGATTTTTTTAAAACCGATGGATGAAGAACTGCTGCATGAAGTCGGTAAGAGGTTCAGTCGTGTCATCACTGTTGAAAACGGCGTAATCAAAGGTGGACTGGGCAGTGCTGTTTTGGAATTTATGGCTGATAACGGATATGCTCCTCAGGTAAAACGGATTGGTGTGCCGGATGAGTTTGTCGAACATGGATCGATTCCCGAACTGTATAAACTGTGTGGTATGGATGCCAAAAGTATTGCAGGAGAAATAAAAAAGATGGTTATCGGAGGATAATATATCCTTATAATTAATCTATTATATAAAATGAAAATTATTATAGCCGGAGCCGGTGAAGTAGGAACCCACCTGGCAAAAATGTTATCACAGGAGAAGCAGGATATTATCCTGATGGATCCGAATGAGGAACGTTTGAATTTCACGAATTCAAGCATGGAGATCCTTCCTATGGTGGGTAATCCGACATCCATTCGGGACCTGGAAGAAGCCGGTATCAGAAAGGCCGACCTGTTTGTCAGTGTCACGCCGGAAGAAACGACCAATGTGGCAGCCAGCATTCTGGCTTCTAAATTAGGAGCACATAAGACGTTGGCGCGTATCAACAATTACGAATATTTGCTCCCTAAAAACAAGGAACTGTTTGAAAAAATGGGGATCGATTCCATGATTTACCCGGAAATGCTGGCAGCCAAAGAAATTGTTACGGCTGTCAGACGCCCGTGGACTCGGCAATACTGGGAGTTGTTCGGAGGCGCTCTGATTCTGATCGGTGTAAAGGTGCGCGATAATTCCCGACTTGTGAACAAACATCTGTCCGAATTACTGAACGAACAGAAACTCTATCATATCGTTGCCATCAAACGGCAGAACGAGACCATTATTCCCCGTGGTACGGATCGTATAGAATCGGGAGATATCGTTTTTTTTACAACGACTAAAAGCCATATCGAAGACGTCCGGTTGCATGCGGGCAAGCGAGACCCCGAAGTAAAGAAAGTCATTATTATGGGTGGAAGCCGTATTGCGATCCGTACCTGCCAGTACCTTCCGAACAATATCCGTGTAAAAGTAATCGAGACTAACAAAGAAAAGAGTCACCGTATAGCTGAGGTTGTCCCTGGAAATGTCTTGATCATCAATGGAGACGGACGCGATACCGATCTGTTGATGCAGGAAGGGATCAAAGATGCACAGGCATTTATCGCACTGACGGATAATTCGAGTACGAACATCTTGGCTTGTCTGGCTGCTAAACGCGCCGGAGTATTCAAGACTATCGCTAAGATCGAAAATATCGACTACATACCTTTAGCGGAGAGCATGGACATCGGCTCGGTTATCAATAAGAAACTGATTGCTGCCAGCCATATCTACCAATTCCTGTTGGATGCAGACGTGTCGAACGTGAAGTGTTTAACTTTTGCCAATGCAGATGTGGCGGAACTTGTTGCCCGTCCCGATTCGAAAATTACCCGTAAGCAGGTAAAAGATCTGAATCTTCCGAAAGATTTGACGTTGGGCGGATTGATTCGTGACGGTGAGCCTATGATGATCAAGGGTGATACACATATCCAAGCTTATGACCACGTTGTGGTGTTCTGTTTGGATACGGCTATGCGTAAATTGGAGGACTACTTTAATTAATTGTCAATGGACAACTCTGGGTTGTCTCTTTTCTCTGTTCAATGTGTCAATTGTTAATAGCATATTATGCTGAACATTCGTTTTATAATTAAGATGTTAGGGATGATGTTCATCCTTGAGACGTTGTTTATGCTGGCTGCAACGGCAGTCGCTTTCTTATATGAAGGAAATGACTTCTATCCGCTTCTTCAGTCGAGTGGTATCATGTTCGGAACGGGAGTCCTTTTTATGCTGATCGGACTACGAGCCAATGAACATACGGCCGGGCGCAGGGAAGGGATGCTGACTGTTACATTAACTTGGGCTCTTTTCTCCCTTTTGGGGATGTTACCATTCTATTTAGGTGGCTATATAGATAATGTGACGGATGCTTATTTCGAAACGATGTCTGGTTTTACGACGACAGGCTCTACCATATTGACCGATATCGAAGCTCTTCCGCACGGGATATTGTTTTGGCGGAGCCTTACGCAATGGCAGGGCGGTATTGGAATGATCGTGTTTACCGTAGCGCTGATGCCTATTATCGGAGGTGGGGCTACCCAGATGTTCAATGCCGAGACTCCGGGTATCACGCACGAACGTTTCCGTCCGCGTGTTACCCAGGTGGCCAAGCGCCTGTGGGGAGTTTATTTGTTCCTGACCATTATCCTTATTGGTCTTTTATGGGCGGGTCCAATGGACTTGTATGACGCTGTCAATCATGCGCTCACTTGTATTTCTACAGGTGGCTATTCCACGAAAAATGCCAGTATCGCTTACTGGGACTCTGCCTATATCGAATATATAATTACGATTTTTATGTTTATCGGTGCGACCAATATTACTTTGATATATTTCTTTTTTAACGGTAGGCCCAAGAAGTTATTTGCGGATGAAGAAACACGCTGGTTTTTCTGGTTCGTACTGATTATTACGGCAATATCGACAGTCTGGATCATGTATAAAGGAATTGTGGACGATTTTGGTACAGCTTTTAGGCAAACGGTATTCCAGGTCGTGACATTGGTGTCTACATGTGGGTTTGCAACGGTCGATTATATTCCGTGGGGACCGTTTTTCTGGCTGTTAGCGCTAGTTCTGATGGTGGTATGTGGTTGTGCTGGCTCTACTTGTGGAGGTTTGAAAATGGGCCGTTTTGTGATTTTGACCAAGAACCTCTTTAATGAGTTTAAGAAGCAGACGCATCCACATGCCATTATTCCGGTACGAATGAACGGGCATGCTGTTTCTGGTGATATCGTCCACCGGGTATTGGCGTTCGCTTTTGCCTATATTGCTTTAATATTTGTCAGCTGTATGGTGCTGATGATCGATGGGGTAGGATTTGAGGAGACGATCGGGGCTACTATCTCTTCGATCAGTAACGTTGGACCGGGACTTGGTAGTCTGGGACCGGTCGGAAACTATGCTGATGTTCCGGTGGTATCGAAATGGTTCTTGTCTTTTCTGATGATGGTCGGACGTTTGGAGATCTTTACGGTGCTGACAATCTTGTTGCCGGGGTTTTGGAAACAATAATACCAAAAAAGATAGTTCGGATATACGCTTTTGTCTAATTTTGCGTTATAATAGGTGCGAATCATAAAGACGTAAGATACATGATAGAATATATCAAGGGAGAGATAGTAGAACTGACACCGGCCAGGATGATCTTGGAATGTGCCGGAATCGGTTATGAACTGAATATCTCCTTGAATACATATACTTTTTATAATGGGAAACCGACCGGGAAGATTTACGTGTACGAAGTGATACGTGAGGATGCCCATTTGCTTTTTGGCTTTGCAGGAAAAGATGAGCGCGAACTGTTTCTGATGTTGACTTCCGTGTCGGGAGTCGGTCCCAATACTGCCCGGATGATCCTTTCTTCCCTGTCACCATCCGAATTGATCCGGGTGATTGCAGATAAGAACGAAACAGCTCTGACGTCAGTCAAAGGAATCGGATTGAAAACAGCTCAACGTATTCTAGTTGATCTCAAAAACAAGGTAAAGCCGATAGAGGGAATGACAGTGACAGGTGGCTCCTCTTCTGTCGCTGCCAGTGGTGCTGTCACAGAAGAAGCAGTGGCGGCATTGGTTATGCTTGGATTCCAGAAGGCCGCTTCGCAAAAGGCGGTTAACTCGATATTGAAAGGTTCGCCTGCACTGGCTGTCGAGCAGGTCATTAAAACAGCCCTAAGAATGCTTTAAGCAATGGATAATTGGCAATTGGCAATTTAGGAGAATTTGGAATTGTCGGTTGTCATTGTCTGTTGTCAATTGTCAATTAACATGAGAAGGACACTGAAATTTATACTCTGGATAACAATTCTACTGTTTGGTGCAGGTCTGTATTCTATGAATACGGATTTTCTGGCCTATGAGATGTCGTTGCCGGATACTGAACAGCCGGTCGTTCCGGATGATACGGTGCCGGAGGTGCGCACCCGCTTTCCGGTAGCTAAGACGGTCCCTGAAGAATATCAGGATCTTACCAAGCAGTCACCTGCTGACTTGAAGACGCCGGATAACGTGAAATCAGTGGTCGAATATGATATCAGAACCGGGACATATGTAGTCCGTACCAAGTTAGGTGATGCCGATCTGACTACTCCTATTTCGTTGACTCCTGAGGAATACCAGGATTATAGTTTCCAAAAATCCGTTCAATCCTACTATCGCCAGAAAAACGAGGAAGAATTTCAAAAGGCGGCTAATAAGCAGTTCAACTTAGCTGATATGCAGTTCAATATCGGTGCGGCGGAACGTATCTTTGGGCCGGGCGGTGTCCGGGTGAAAACGCAAGGTTCGGCCGAAGTGGAGTTAGGCTTGAAGCAGAATAAAACCAAAAATCCCTCTTTGCCGGAACGTGCTCGTAACCGTACCTTCTTTAATTTCGATGAGAATGTTCAATTGAATGTACAGGCATCGGTTGGTAGCAAAGTGAATTTCGATATGAACTATAATACCGAAACCTCTTTTGATTTCGACTCCAAAAAACTGAAATTAGCTTATACCGGGGAGGAAGATGAAATTATCAAGTCGCTGGAAGCCGGAAATGTAAGTATGACAACCAGTAACTCCCTAATCAACGGAGGAGCAGCCCTGTTCGGTATGAAAGCGGATCTCCAGTTCGGGAAGCTGCGAGTCAATGCGTTGTTTGCACAGCAGGAGTCGGAATCGAAAACGGTCAGTTCTAAAGGGGGCGTGCAGACAAAACCTTTCGAATTGACGATTGACCAGTATGACGAGAATCGTCACTTTTTCCTGTCACACTATTTTCGCGACCGCTATGATGAGGCGGTGAAGAACCTGAATACGATTTCCTCTCCCGTCACGATCAGCAAGGTGGAAGTTTGGGTGACAAACAAACGGGCTACTTATGACCAGGCGCGTAACGTGGTCGCTTTTGCTGATCTGGCCGAGCATGATAATATTTCGAATACGACGGTCGTTTCTCCTTCGGGGGCGCTGTCTATCCCCTATAATAATACGAATACATTATATAATACCCTTAACCAGCAATTTACCGGTGCTCGTGATATCAGCACGGTAAATCAGGCGTTGGGAGGAACTTTTGTTAACGGTACGGAGTATGAAGAAGTGGAAAGCGCTCGTTTGCTGGATGCGTCCGAATATACGGTCAATACGAAGTTGGGGTATATCTCGCTGAAAACACAGTTGCAGGCAGATGAGGTATTGGCTGTCGCTTACAATTATACTTATTCGGATGGAAAGACTTATCAGGTTGGTGAGTTCTCGACTGACAATCCTTCATCGGCTGCCTCTTGCCTGTATGTGAAGTTGTTGAAAGGAATTACCATGTCGCCTGATATGCCTTTTTGGGACCTGATGATGAAAAATATCTATTCATTAGGAGCTTACTCTGTCCAAAAAGAGAAGTTCAAGTTGAATATCATGTATCAAAGCGATACAACCGGTACGTATGTCAACTATTTGCCGGAAGGGGCGATTGCCAACCAAATCTTGTTACGAGTGCTGAACCTGGATAGCTATGATTCCAACAATCAGCCGCATCCGGATGGTATATACGACTTTATTGAAGGTGTGACCGTCCTTGCCGATAATGGGAAAATTATTTTTCCAAGTGTGGAACCATTCGGCTCCTATCTGCGTAAAAAGATTAACAATGATGCGATTGCTGACAAATATGTATTCCAGGAACTCTACGACTCGACATTGACTGTCGCCAGACAGATTGCTGAAAAGAATAAGTTCAAACTGGAGGGGGAATACAAAGCCTCTTCGGGTGCCGAGATACAGTTGGGAGCTTCCAACGTAGCGCGAGGTTCAGTGAAAGTAACGGCTGGTGGGGCGATATTAACCGAGAATGTGGATTATACCGTCGACTATACTTCCGGCGTGGTGACGATCCTGAACGAAAGTATTATTTCTGCAGGCACGCCGGTCAGTGTCTCGCTGGAAAACCAGACAGCCTATAACATGCAGCGTAAGACCATGATGGGATTGGACTTGAACTATCAGTTCAACCCGAATCTGATGGTAGGCGCTACCATCATGCACATGTCCGAAATGCCGTTGACCACCAAGACGACGATGGGCGACGAAGCGATAAAGAATACGCTCTGGGGTGTCAATATGGCTTATAAGGGCGAGAGTCAGTGGCTTACCAATATGTTCGACAAGCTGCCGTTGCTGAACCTAAGCAAACCCAGCCAGATATCTTTCAATGCGGAGTTCGCTCATTTGATTGCCGGGCATTACGAAAACAAGAACACGGGGGGATATTCGTATCTGGATGACTTCGAGTCGACACAGAGCAATTTCGACCTCTCCGACCCTTATCCCTGGCAGTTGTCCAGTGTGCCTTATGACGATGGTACGCCCCAATTGTTCCCGGAAGCCGGGCTGACCAATAATATCGATTACGGGAAAAGTCGTGCTTTGCTCGCTTGGTACACGATCGACGGATTGTTCACGCGTAAAAATTCTTCTTTGCGTCCGAAATATATTACGACAAAAGATTTGTCCAACCATTATGTCCGTGCTATCGAGACGAGAGAGTTGTTCCCGCAACGGCAGCAAAGCATGAGTGAAAGTAATACGTTGACAGTTCTGAACATGGCTTACTATCCGCAGGAACGCGGACCGTATAACTTGGATGCCGATAATATTAATCCTGACGGAACATTGCAAAACCCGGAAAAGCGTTTCGGTGGAATGATGCGAAAGATAGACCAGAGTGACTTTGAGACGGCGAATGTCGAATATATCGAATTTTGGATGCTCGATCCGTTCATTTATGATCGTCAGACAACAGGGGGGGATCTGTATTTTAATTTGGGTGAGATATCGGAAGACATATTGAAGGATGAAAAGAAGTTCTTCGAAAACGGATTGCCAATCGATGGCGATACGTCTAAGGTCGATTATACTGTTTGGGGTAAGGTTCCAAAACAGCAGAGTACAGTTTATGCCTTCGACAATACGGCAGGTGCACGTCTGTTGCAGGATGTCGGCCTGAACGGTTTATCCTCGGATGAAGAAAAGGAATATCCGGCTTACCAGGATTATCTGAATAAATTACGCCAGAAATTGAATGCGGTAACCCTAACCGAGATGGAGAACGATCCGTTACAGCTGTCCCCTTTCTTTGATCCGGCCGGTGACAAGTTCCACTATTTTCGTGGTTCGGACTATGATTCTCAGGAGGTGGATATCTTAACACGTTACAAACGCTATAATGGAACGGAAGGAAACTCGAAAGATATCAACGATTCGGGCGAGCGCTACAGCACTTCTTCCAAGACCGTGCCTGATGTAGAAGACATCAATCAGGACAATACTCTGAATAAAAATGAAAAATATTTCGAATACAAAGTCAGGATAACTCCGCAGGATACGGTTGTCGGTGAAAACTTCATTGCGGATAAACGTACTTCATCAGTAAGATTGGCGGATGGTACGACAGAATCCGTTACCTGGTATCAATTTAAGATTCCGGTAAAACAATACCAGCGTCGTGTGGGGGCAATCAATGATTTCAAGACGATTCGTTTCATGCGTATGTATATGACAGGATTTAAGGAATCGGTCGTGTTGCGCTTCGGTACTCTGCAATTGGTACGCGGAGAATGGCGATCCTACGAGCAGGATTTGTCCGATCCGAAGATGCCGCCCGCAGTGAAGGGTAAATTGGAAGTCTCGACTGTCAATATCGAGGAAAACAGTGACAGGGATCCGGTCAGCTATACATTGCCCCCGGGCGTCAGCCGTGTACTGGATCCAAGCCAGCCTCAGATCCGTCAGGAGAACGAACAGGCGCTTTCTTTAAAGATAACGGACCTTGCCGCTCAAGATGCACGTGCCGTGTATAAGAATACGAATTATGATTTGCGGCAGTATAAGCGCTTGCAACTGTTTACACATGCCGAGGCTCCGAAATTGGATGTAAACGATCTTGCAGATGGCGATCTCGCTGTTTTTATCCGCCTGGGATCGGACTATAAGAATAACTATTACGAATATGAAGTACCGTTGAAATTGACTCCGCACGGGGAGTATAACTATAACAATTCGGAACACCAGAAAATCGTTTGGCCGGCAGAAAACATGCTGAATTTCCGTTTGGAGATTTTGACGGACCTAAAACTGGAGCGTAACCGGGAAAAACGGTCCGGTACGAATGGAGTGTCTTTCCAGACTGTCTATTCTGGTAGGGATCCGGACAACGATGGCAATACGATCCGTGTCAAAGGTAATCCGAGTCTTTCCGAAGTGAAGACAGTCATGATCGGTGTGCGTAACGTGCGTAATAAGTTGAAGAGTGGGGAAGTTTGGGTGAACGAATTGCGCCTGACCGACTTCAATGAAGAAGGTGGATGGGCGGCCAATGCGAATTTGAATGTTGCGCTTTCCGACTTGGGAACGGTGAATGTGGGCGGACGTATCGAAACGGCTGGTTTCGGTGCTCTCGACCAGTCGTTGAACGAACGCCGGATGGAAGACTTCAAACAGTATAACGTGGCGACCTCTATCGAATTGGGTAAGCTGTTCCCGGAAAAGGCGCAAGTCAGTATCCCGTTCTATTATGCTTATTCGAAGGAAACATATGATCCAAAATACAATCCGCTGGATCAGGATGTCAAGTTGAAGGATGCTATCGACAAGGCGGAAACGAAAGCCGAGAAGGACTCGATTCGTAATTATTCTCAAGATAGGACGGTTATCAAGAGTGTTTCGTTTAATAATGTGCGTGTGAATATCAAGAGTAAGAACCCGATGCCTTACGATCCGGCAAACTTCACGCTCGGGTATTCGTACAGCATTAATGATAAGAAAAACCCGGAGACTGAATATGAAACGACAAAGGATTACCGTGCCAATTTCGCCTATAGCTATGTGCCTTATGTCAAGCCGATCAAGCCATTTGATAAGTTATTGAAGAAAAACAACGGCTATACGCGCTATGCCAAACAACTGGCGTTTAATGTGGCCCCGTCTATCAACTTCCAGACGGCCATGATGCGGAATTATTACGAAATAAAATTACGCGACCTGACAGGAGCGGCAACAGGTGTCCCCAACGATATACCAGTGACATTCAGCCAGAACTTCTATTGGGACCGTGCTTTCAGTTTGAACTGGGCTTTTACGAATAACCTGAACATAACGTTCAGTTCCGGTACGAATGCCCGTATCGAAGAACCGTATGTGCAGGTGAATAAGGAACTGAACCCGGACGGTTACCAGTTATGGAAAGATTCCGTGAAGAAGAGCATCGCTGACCTGGGAACCCCGATGAAGTATGACCAGCAGTTTATGGCGACCTGGCAGTTGCCGTTGCAGCTGATCCCGGTTCTGGATTGGACCAATGCTTCTTTGAGCTACAATGCTACTTACAACTGGGATCGTGGAGCGACGGTAAGCGAAGATATCGAGATGGGTAATACGATCAAGAACCAGCGTCAGTTCGATTTGCAGGCGAACTTGAACCTGTTATCTCTCTACAACAAAAACAAATATTTGAAGAAGATCAACCAGAAGTTTAACAATACCCGGACTACGGCTAAAAAAACGGAGAAGAAGAAAAAGCCGAAATTGGAAAAAGAAATTGTCTTGAGTCCGGACAGCGCTACGGTTGTCGAGCATGGAATGTTTACGAAAAAGGTGCAAATCACGGCCAGAAGAACGGACGGGCGTGTCTACAAAGTCAAGTTCAAGCCGATCAACTTCGCACAGGTTAAGATTTTGAACCAAGACACGGTGCGCTTGAAGTTGACGATCATACCGGGACCGGCCCCTACTGAGGATTTTCTTTACAAGGCGGTTGAACACAGTGCCCGCTTTTTGATGATGGTGCGCCGTTTCAATATTCAGTTTACGAACTCTGCCGGTATGATGCTGCCCGGTTTCCGTCCGGAGATCGGTGATATCTTTGGCCAGGGACGTTCTTCATTCGGACTTTCCCCGGGGATCGGTTTTGCGTTCGGTGACGTGCGTCGTAGCTATATAGACGAGGCATATGAAAAAGGCTGGCTGATTACGGATACCGAGAGAGACGTGAATGCCGCAGTCATGACCAGTACGAAAAATCTGAATATACGGGCGAACCTCGAACCGATCACTGGATTGAAGATCGACTTGACGGCTCTTCGCAACGATACGCGTAATACGGAAATACAATTTATGTATGAAGGTATGCCGGAGATTATGGGGGGAAACTTTACCATGACGACAATCGCGTTGGGAAGCGCATTCGGAGGCAGTGGCAATGCTATGAATAACTATTCTTCGAAAGCTTTTGACAAGTTGTTGGCAAACCGCGAGATCATTGCCCAACGTATCGAAAGCAAGTATTCCGGCTTGAAATATCCGGATGTGGGCTTTATCCATGATAAAGGCTTGGGAGGAATGCCTTATAATCCGGGAACAGATAATGTGAACGGCGTCAACCGGAATTCGGCGGATGTCCTGATTCCTGCATTTCTGGCCGCTTATACCGGTAAGGACCCGAAGAAGGTAGGCTTGACGGCTTTCCCTTCGTTGAAGAGCATGTTGCCTAACTGGCGCGTTACTTACGACGGCTTGATCAAGATTCCGGCTGTCAAGAAATATTTCAAGAGCTTGACGTTGAGTCACCAGTACCGTTGTTCTTATTCGGTAGGTGCTTTCACATCCTTCTTGAATTGGGTGGATGCCGGGCAGGACGGACTGGGATATATCCAGTCGATTCTGAACGATAACCCGACACCATCGTCTCCTTATTCGATTTCGTCTGTCAGCCTTACCGAAGCGTTTAGTCCTTTGTTGGGTGCAGATGCGACGCTGTTGAATAACGTGACGGTTCGGGCGGACTATTCGACTACCCGCAATTTAAGCCTGAACACGACATCCTACCAATTGGTCGAAGCACTTTCCAAGAAAGTGACGATCGGTTTGGGTTACAAATATGCCGAGTTCAACAAGGTTTTGAAGATGAAGAAAACGCGTGATTTCAGCAATGACCTCACCGTTCGCCTTGATTTCTCGTTCAACAAGATGCAGTCGTTGATTCGTAAAATCGACACGCAACTGACGCAGGCTACTAGCGGTAACATCGCAAAGACAATCTCCTTCTCGGCTGATTACGGTTTGAGCCGTGCGTTGACGGTCCGTGCATTCTATGATATTCAGATCAATGAACCGTTGATATCGAGTGCATCCTATCCGACTTCAAACTCAAACTACGGTATCAGTTTGCGGTTCTCTCTTGCACAATAATCCAGTTTCTCTATCACTCTATCACACTTTGTTTTGCAAGCATTGACAAACATGGTGTGCAAGGAGTGATACATACCGGATTCCTGTATCACACTTGTATCACTACCTGCCGTTGAAACGGGTAGCCGGTATTGTTTACAAAAACGCAGGGAACCGTGCCGATATACATCTGTGTGGAGATAGTTCCCTCAACATAAAGGTCCTTTTTTACTAAAACAAGTAGGAAAAGAACGAAAAGCAAGCAGAAAAGTTTGGTAACATGCCCATCTTCCGCCTTTCTACACCCGGATGTTACCGCTCTCCACACCCGGATGTCCGGAATGGCTACATCCGGATGTCCGGAATGGCTACATCCGGATGTCCGGAATGGCTACATCCGGATGTCCGGAACTCGTACTTCTTACCAATCAATCTTTTGAATACCTTTGCTTTGGAGGAAAGTATTCGCCTTGCTGAAGTGTTTACAGCCGAAGAAACCATGGTCAGCAGAGCGTGGAGACGGATGCACGGTTGTCAGCACCAAGTGTTTATGGGTGTCGATAAGGGAGATCTTCTCTTTTGCATAACTTCCCCACAGCATGAATACCAGATTCTCACGTCCATCGCTCAATTTCTTTATCACTGCATCTGTAAAAGTTTCCCATCCCATATTCCGATGTGAGCCGGTTTCGTGAGCCCGTACAGTCAGGACCGAGTTCATAGGAAACACGCCTTGCTCTACCCAACGGTCCAGATTGCCGGATGTGGGGATCGGTTTGCCTAAGTCTTGGTGTATTTCTTTGAATATGTTGGCCAGTGATCCAGGAATGGGAACTCCTTGCGGGACGGAGAAGCAGACTCCGTAATATTGCCCCGGATTGGGATAAGGGTCTTGTCCAAGTATAACAACCTTCACTTTCTCGAATGGACAGGCATTAAAAATATGGAAGATCTGGTGTCCGGGAGGAAGCACATGTGCGCTTCTGTATTCGTTCTTGACAAATGTGACCAACTGCTCAAAGTATGGCTTATCAAATTCTTCCTGAAGGCGTTTTCGCCAGCTTTCTTCTATTTTGACATTCATGGCATAGCATGTTAATTGGGACAATGCAAAAGTATATAATTTACAAGAGATTATCAAGAAGACAACAAAGATACGACGGATATCTTATCCGGATATTGACTTAATTCTACAATAAATGTGTATAGTCACAAACTCCCTGAAAATATTTCAGAATAAACACAAACTTATCTTTCAAAGAGATTCAAATTGTATCTTCTTTTTGAAATAAACAAATAAAAAACTGACAGCCACCGATAAGTTAACTATATTTGTCAGCAGATAAGAAGTTACATGCAAAAAAATGACAAAATAAAACTTAATTCCTACCTGGCTCCTCTTTCCTTTTTATATGGAATTGGGATATGGTTGCGAAATCGACTTTTTGATTGGGGTATTTTACATTCCGAACAATATTCTATTCCTGTGATCTGCATAGGAAACTTATCTGTAGGAGGAACGGGTAAAACTCCCCATACAGAATATATCATACGTTTACTGAAAGATAAATATCGCATTGCAGTATTAAGCCGAGGGTACAAAAGAAAAACATCGGGGTTTATTCTTGCTGATTCTGAAAGTTCCAGTTTGGAGATCGGAGATGAACCTTTTCAAATGAAAAATAAATTTCCGGATATACTTGTCGCTGTCGACGCTAATCGCCGCCGGGGGATTCAAAATCTTTTATCCCTCCCTGAAAAAGACAGACCTGAAGTAATTTTGTTAGATGATGCATATCAACATAGATATGTGCACCCTTCCCTTTCGATCGTGTTGAGTGACTACCATCGTTTATTTTATAATGATAAACTAATGCCTACCGGACACCTGAGAGAACCGATAAGTAATATAAACCGAACAGATATCGTGGTTGTTACTAAATGCGACGAAGATATGAAGCCGATCGATTTTCGTATTATTGAAGAAAATATGAAGTTGCGGGCTCACCAGTTACTTTTTTTTACCAGCATCGTTTATGGAGAAGTCAAACCTGTATTCCCCTCGGAAGCTCGTTTCTTAAACCATAAAAATATTGGAAAAGAAGATGATATATTGTTGATATCAGGTATTGCAGTTCCCACTCCATTTATTCGTGAGGCAGAAAAGTATTCAAATAAAGTGTTGCCGGTCGTTTTTCCTGATCATCATACGTTTAGCAAGTCAGATTTCAAGAAATTGGATGTGATATTCGAAAAGATGACTTCACCTGGAAAATTGATTTTAGTAACAGAAAAAGATGCAGCACGTTTAAAAAACAGTCCTCTTGTTCCGGAAAGTTGGAAGAAATATTTATATTATCTACCGATTGTAATCAGGTTTTACAATGAGCAGAGTTTTAATGAGACAATAAAAAAACATATTATCACATTTCCCAAAAATAATATATTACAAAACAAATATGAGTAACAGGACAGAAATATCAACATTAGGCGAATTCGGTTTGATTCGCCACCTAACTGACAGGATTGAAATAAAGAATAATAGTACGATAAAGGGCGTAGGCGATGATGCGGCAATCCTCTCCTATGAGGATAGACAAGTGCTTGTCACCACCGATCTATTATTGGAAGGTATTCATTTCGACTTGACTTATGTACCTTTAAAACATCTCGGATATAAATCGGCTGTTGTAAATTTCTCCGATATTTATGCCATGAACGGCCAGCCTAAGCAGATCACTGTATCACTTGGTATTTCCAAACGTTTTTCTGTTGAGGATGTAGAAGATTTTTATGCTGGGCTAAAGTTGGCCTGTGATGTGTATGGAGTCGATATTGTCGGAGGAGACACTTCTGCTTCTTTAACAGGGCTTTGCATCAGTATCACTTGTATTGGGGAAGGAGAAAGAGACAAAGTTGTTCTTCGCAGTGGAGCTCAAGAAACGGATTTGATATGTGTTTCCGGGGATTTAGGAGCTGCTTATATGGGATTGCAATTATTAGAACGCGAAAAAAGGATATTTAAAGGTGAAAAAGATTTCACACCGGATTTTACAGGCAAAGAATATCTGTTGGAACGTCAATTGAAGCCGGAAGCTCGTAAAGATATTATAGAGATGCTTCGTCATGCGGGGATTATCCCTACAGCAATGATGGACATATCAGACGGTCTGTCTTCCGAACTTTTGCATATTTCAAAAGAAAGTAATGTCGGATGTCGCGTATATGAAGATAGAATTCCTATCGATTATCAGACGGCTGCAATGGCTGAACAATTTAATATGAATTTGGTAACTGCAGCTTTAAATGGTGGTGAAGACTATGAATTACTTTTCACTGTTCCTCTCACTGATCATGATAAAGTATCTGAAATGAAAGGTGTTAAAGTAATCGGTCATATTACAAAACCCGATCTCGGTAACTACTTGGTAGGTCGTGATGGAGGCGAAGTCGAACTAAAAGCACAAGGCTGGAATTCTTTGGAAGAATAAAAATCAGTAAAAAGTAGCTCTGCCTATTGCAAGACTCAAAAAAGATTCATATCTTTGCACCCGTTAAACAAAACAACGGTGCCATAGCTCAGTTGGTAGAGCAAAGGACTGAAAATCCTTGTGTCCCCGGTTCGATTCCTGGTGGCACCACCAAAAAGCTTTTCAATTTTAGAAAACCCTTGAATTAGAGATAGTTCAAGGGTTCTTTTTTTACCCTCGCTACGCATTTCATTACATATTTGTGAAGTTGGATTTTGCCAATTCAGTGGCTTTTTTTAAGGCTTTGAAAAAAGCCATAAACACGCACCATATTTCATTGTTTTTCAACCATTTGTCAACATCAATCTCCGGTGTAAAAAAGTAATTTTGCACACATGGCCGAATGAGCTTGAAATTGTGAAAGAAGTTTAAAACTACGGAATGTCCCATCAGAATGAAAAAAAGGAATCGAACCCGGGATACCAAAGGCAATTCGAACCTGGGAAAATGGGATTTTTATGGCTTTTCTATGGCTTTTCCACAAGCCGCTCAAAAAAGCCACCGAATTTAACACTTCGTCTCACCTCCTCATGCCATCCGGTTTTGACGAAACAATTGGATGTAACACTTCTAAAAAACAAAAGTGATGAAACAAGGAACAATGAACATTCTTTTTTTCGTGCTCAAAACGAAATTGTTGAAAAACGGTGAGGCCCCCGTACTGATGCGGATAACCATCAACGGGAGCTACGACGATGCCCGTATCCAAAGAAGCGTGCCTCTGAACTTATGGAATGCGGCCAAAGGATGCAGCAAGGGCAGGGACAGGGCATCCATCGCATTGAATACCTATATTGCGGAGTTACACGCACGTGCCCTCGAGAAACACAAGGAACTGGTATTGGAACAGGCCCTGATTACCCCGAAACTGATCCTGAAACGTGTTTTCGGGAAAGACACCGAAATGCGTACATTGCTCGGTACCATGCAGGATGGCATCAAGGAAATGGAAACACTGACAGGCATAGACTACTCTCCCGTTACGATCAACCGGTACAAGAACGTGGTGAAGAAATTGCAGCGGCTTATCCCCTCTTATTACGGCAAGGAGGATATCACCTTCCATGAGCTGACACCGGAGTTCATCCGCGCGTTTGACATTTACCTGAAAACGGAGGGGGGACTGTGCCGTAACACGATAGTCCGCTACATGAAATGTTTCAAGAAATTCACCAACATGGCATTGGCAAAGGAATGGATGCGTAAGAATCCCTTTTACGGTTACAAGATGGAACAGGACGAGACCGATCCGGTATTCCTGACCTACGACGAGTTGCAGGCCGTCATGAAAAAGAAATTCACCATCCCACGGCTCGAGCTGGTCAGGGACATATTTGTCTTCGCGTGCTTCACCGGTCTGGCGTTCTCCGATGTCGCCACTCTGAGTGGTGAAAACCTGGTACAGGACAATCTCGGTGACTGGTGGATAAGGAAGGGAAGGGTCAAGTTGGAACACCGCAGAAAAGCGTCTTCCATCAGCAACATCCCGCTGCTGCCCGTTCCACTGGCCATATTGGAGAAATACAGGGAACATCCGATCTGCGTAAAGAAAGGATGCTGCCTGCCTGTCATGTGCAACCAGAAAATGAACAGCTACCTCAAGGAAATCGCCGATTTCTGCGGCATAAAGAAAAATCTGACCACGCATGTGGCCAGGCACACTTTCGGGACCACCGTCACGCTCGCCAACAATGTACCCTTGCAGGACGTGTCCGTCATGCTCGGACATGCCTCCACACGCATGACGCAGCATTATGCGCGGGTCATGAACAGCAGCCTGAAAGAGGCGATGAACAATGTGAAGGAACGTCTAGAATGGTAAACCTAATTTCCGCAAGCGAATGAAATCAGAGATTGCCATGCATTTTTTAGTGAGTT